>Ga0182030_10000557_pt1 | contig 71041 bp, 49 predicted proteins | sample 812S3MmetaG_FD_121299 | JGI IMG/M metagenome (GOLD analysis project Ga0182030, IMG submission 121299) | Permafrost microbial communities from Stordalen Mire, Sweden - 812S3M metaG (Illumina Assembly) | ecosystem: Environmental > Terrestrial > Soil > Wetlands > Permafrost | place: Sweden...
AGGCTGGCGATGCCCGGGTTCTTCGCCGCGATCAGCGGAATATCGTAGCTGCCGTTGACGATTTCCACGGCCGTATCGAATGCGTGACGCGCATCGACACCGATCTGCGCGCTCGCCCCCGACATCGGATAAATCGCGCCGATCGCGATTTCTTTGCCGGATTGGGCGAAGGCGGAGCCGGACAGAGCCGTCAGCGCGGCGGTGCTTTTCAGGAAATGTCTGCGGTTCATCGTCCCGTCCTTCTGGTTTCGCCGCCGAGAACTGCCCGAAAAACAGGCTCGTCTTCGGAGCGCCGAATGTTTGTGCAATCGCGAGGGTCGTGGATCACGGATGGGCGAAGATGGCAACCGTTGACCGACAACTGATATATTAGTATTTCGACATTCATGGAGGAAGTCATCGAACGTCGCGTCAAACTGTCCGACCAGGCGTACGACACGCTGCGCCGCCGGATCGTACGCGGCGAATTGCCTCCCGGCGCGCGCCTGTCGGAACCCGAACTGATCGAGCAACTGGGCATTGGCCGCACCCCGTTGCGTGAGGCGATGCTTCTGCTGGCGCGAGAAGGTTTGATCCAATTGCTGCCCCAGTCTGGAAGTTTCGTCGCCCCCATCGATATCGCCCATGTCCGCGAAGCGCAATTTATCCGCGAGCACCTGGAGTGCGGCATCATCCGGGAGATCGCGGCCACGATCGATCGCCGCGGTCTGGCCGATTTGCGCCGCCTGTTGGACCAGCAACGAGACGCGCATGAGCACAGCGATCCCGCTCGGTTCTACGATCTGGATGAGGACCTGCACGCCACCTTCTGCCGGATCGCTGGCCGACCCGGCGTCTGGCGTGTGATTCAGGGCAACAAGTTGCACATGGACCGGGTGCGCCAACTCAGCCTGCCCATCGCCGACCAGATTCCGCGTCTGATCGGCCAGCATCGCGTCATCGTGGCGGCCCTCGGAGACCATGATCAGGATGCCGCCGAAATCGCGCTGCGAACCCATTTGCGGGAGGTGTTCTCGACCATCGACGCACTTCAACTCGATCACACAACAAAAACCGGAAGGAAGTCTCCATGAAACTTCGAAAACTGCCAGTCACCGCCTTGATCCTCGGGTTCGCCGGCGCGGTGGTGGCGCAAACTCCGCCCCCGCCCGGCGCCAGTCCGCGGGTGGACGCGATCCACAAGGCCGGCGTGCTGCGGGTCGCGGTGCTGGCGAACGCGCCCTGGCTGGTCGAGAACACCTCCGGCGACGGCGACCAATGGTCCGGTCCCGCATGGCTGCTGGCATCGGAATACGCGAAGCTTCTGGGTGTGAAGCTGGCGCCGGTATTGGTTTCACATGAAACCAAAATCCCCGTTCTGGCGTCGAACCAGGTAGACCTCAGCATTACCGCTCTGGCGGAGACGCCGGAACGCGACAAGGTCGTCGATTTCGTGATTTATTCCAACACCAGCGTTTGCATGTTCGGGCTCGCCAGCGATCCGAAATTCGCGATGGCGCAAACAGTGGACGACCTGAACAAACCCGGCGTCATCATCGCGTATTTCGTCGGCGCGGCGGAAGAAGGCTGGGTCAAACAGCGTTTCCCGCTGGCGACATTGAAGGGCGTCACCAACTCCGGCGCCACCGCGCCGCTGGAGGACATCATGGCGCACCGTGCCGACGCTGCGCCGATCAATCGCATTCCCTATGTCGCGATGGCCGCCAAGGTGAAAGGTCTCGCCGCGTTGCCGAAGGAGAATAATTGCCAGAACAGCACCGAAAAAGCCCAGCCGGTGGGGCTGGCGGTGGATAAGGGGCAGCCGGTGTTTCTGGAGTGGCTGCGCGCGGTGGAAAAGACCATCCATCCCAAACTGGAAGCGGACGAGCAGCGCGTCGCCGCCACGTTGAAGTAATTGGACGACCTGGATTTCAGCCCGCTGCTGGATAGTTGGCGCTATCTGGCGGCGGGTCTGGGCGTCACCCTGTCGCTGTCCGCGCTGACGATCGTTTCGAGTCTGACGTTCGGCGCGGCGGTCGGTTTCGGTCGCGTCTACGGTCCGGGATGGCTCAGCCTCGCGCTGACGTTTTACATCGATTCGATGCGCGCGATTCCGGTTCTCGTCGTGCTGGTCTGGATGTATTTCGCCTTCCCTCTTGTCATCGGCCTCTCCCTTCCGCCTTTCTGGGCCGCCTGGGCTGCCCTGACGCTGCACATCGCGGCTTACGTGGCGGAGATCCTGCGCGCCGGCATCGCTTCGGTGCGGCCCGGTCAGATCCGCGCCGCTTTGGCGTTGGGATTCTCCGGCGCGCAGACCGTCCGCCAGGTCGTGCTGCCGCAGGCGGTGATCCGGATGTTGCCCGCTCTGGGTTCGATCGTTTCCATCACCATCAAGGACACCGCGATCGCCGCGACCATCGCGGTACCGGAATATATGAAGCAATCCGAAACCGTCGCCGGTCAGAGCTTTCGCCCGATCGAGGTCTTCACCGTGGCTTTGCTGGTCTACTTCCTCATCCTGTTTCCGACGACACGGCTTATCGACCTGCTGTATCGCCGCGTCGCCCATCTGGGGCGCTCATGATCTTCGATTGGAGCGTGGTCTGGCGGTTTCGCGACGCCCTGGCCGAGGGCGTGGGGATGACCATTTTGCTCGCCGTCTGCACCATGCTGATCGCGTTGCCCGGAGGCTTGCTGCTGGCGTTGATGCGCCTGTCGCCGGTGCGTCCGATCGCCGCCGCCAGCGCCTGCTTCGTCGAGTTCTTTCGTAACTTGCCGCTGATTCTGCTGATTTACTGGGTGTATTACGTGATGCCAGTCGCGATCGGCGTTGAATTCTCCGCCTTCACCACCGGCCTCGCCGCGTTGGCGCTGAACGTCTGCGCTTACAACGCGGAGACGTTCCGAGCGGGGATCGGATCGATCCGTAAAGGCCAGACCGAGGCGGCGCTGGCATTGGGCATGAGCCGCTGGCAGGCGATGCGGGAGGTCGTGCTGCCGCAGGCCATTCGCCGGGTGTTGCCGGTTCTTGCCAGCACCTGGGTGTCGCTGTTCAAGGACACGTCTCTGGTTTCCGTCATCGGCGTCGGAGAACTGGCTTATGTATCGATGCAAATTCGCGCCCAGACCTACCGGATTCTGGAAATGCTCACCGCCATGGCCGCACTTTACTGGTTGCTCGGCTATCCGCAGGCCAAGCTCGTCGATTGGATCCACCGCCGTTATGGAATATCCGAATGAGCCCCGAGGTGGTCCTGGATTATCGCGACGTGCGCAAGATGTTCGGCGATTTCGTCGCGCTGAACGGTGTGTCGATGCAGGTGCGCAGGCAGGAGGTCGTCTGCCTGATCGGCCCCTCCGGTTCAGGCAAATCGACGTTGTTGCGTTGCACGAACGGACTGGAAACGCTCGACGGCGGCGAGATCAGCCTCGACGGCGTGCCATTGCCGAAAACCGAGCGCGGCATGCGGGAGGTCCGCCGCCGCATGGGCATGGTGTTCCAGAATTTCGAATTGTTCCCGCACCGGACCGTGCTGGCCAACGTAATGATCGGTCCGACGACAGTGCTGCGGTTGCCGCGCGCGGAAGCCCACGCAAGGGCCGAGGCGTTGCTGGACAAAGTGGGCCTCGCGGATAAAGCCGGAAGCGTGCCGGCTGCTCTCTCCGGCGGCCAGCAACAGCGCGTCGCCATCGCGCGTGCGTTGGCGATGCAACCCCAGGTGATGTTGTTCGACGAACCCACCTCCGCGCTCGATCCCGAAACCGTGGGCGAGGTACTGACCGTGATGCAACGCCTGGCCGAGGAAGGCATGACGATGATCGTCGTCACTCACGAAATGAGTTTCGCCCGCCGGGTCGCGCATCGTGTCGTCGTGTTCGAGCGCGGCGCGATCGTCGAGCAAGGACCTCCCGAGCAAATCTTCGACGCGCCGTTGACGATGCGCACACGCGATTTCCTCGGGCATTTGGGATGGCACGGATGAACGCACGACTTTCCGCGGCAACAATTGGCATGGTCCCGCCAGGCGTGTTCACGCCCGCTTACGACCGCGCGACATTGCGTCCCCGCATCGTCCACCTCGGATTGGGCGCGTTCTTCCGCGCGCACGGGGCGTTGTATACGGAGGATGTACTGCACGCGCGCGGCGGCGATTGGGGCATCGCCGGTGTCAGCCTGCGACGGCCCGATCAACGCGACCGACTGTCGCCCCAGGACGGGCTTTACACCACGCTCAGCCGCGATGGTTCCGGCACCGTGGCGCGCGTGGCCGGTCCGGTTCTGTCGGTGCTGGTCGCGCCGGAAAATCCCGCCGCCGTGGTCGCGCGTCTGGCCAACCCCGATACCGCGATCGTTACGCTGACCATCACTGAAAAGGGCTACTGCCATTACCCCGCGACCGGAAGGTTGGACACCTCGCATCCGGATATCGTGTCCGACCTCGCGAACCCTGAGACGTCGCGCACCGCCATCGGCTTCATCGTCGCCGCGCTGGCGAAACGGTGCGCGGCGGGTCAACGTCCCTTCGTCGTGATGACCTGCGATAACCTGCCGTCGAACGGACGATTGCTCGCCGGTCTGGTGCGCGATTTCGCGGCGTCCCGCGACACCGCGCTCGCCACCTGGATCGAGAATACCGTTCAGTTCCCCGGCACCATGGTGGACCGGATCGTTCCCGCTCCAACGCAAGCCGATCTCGATGAAGCCGAACAGCTCACCGGTCTGACCGACCTCGCCGCCGTCGCGCATGAGCCGTTCCGCCAATGGGTCATCGAAGACTGTTTCAACGGCAACGACCGCCCGGAATGGGAGCTCGCCGGCGCGCGGATCACGGACGATGTCGCGCCGTTCGAAATCATGAAGTTGCGGCTGTTGAACGGCGCGCACTCGGCTTTGGCGTATCTGGGCTACCTCGCCGGCCACGAAACGATTTACGACGCGATCTCCGATCCGGCGTTGCACGGGTTCACCCGCCGCCTGTGGGACGAGATCCAGCCCATGGTGCCGCCGCCGCCGAATACCGATCTTCGCGCCTACACGGACAGCCTGGCGGTGCGGTTCGCCAACCCGGCCGTGCGGCATCGCACCTGGCAAATCGCCATGGACGGGTCACAGAAACTGCCGCAGCGCCTTCTGGGCACGATCCAGCAGCGGTTGCGCGCGAACCTGCCGATCCCGGCGTTGGCTTTGGCGATCGCGGGGTGGATTCGTTACGTGGGAGGCGTCGATGAAACCGGCGCGCCGATCGATGTCCGCGATCCCCTCGCGGTGGATCTGCGCGACCGCGCGACCGGCCCCGACGCCGTACGAAACATCCTGGCGCTGAGCCAGGTTTTCGCTCCCTCGCTGGCCGCCGATCCAGGCTTCGTGACCCCCGTCACCGAAGCCTTTAACCGCCTGCGCGCTCAGGGTGCGCGCGGCGCCGTTGCCCAATAGAGGAGACCCAAACATGGAACAAACATGGCGCTGGTTCGGACCCGCCGACGCGATCCAACTGAGCGAAATTCGCCAGACCGGCGCGACGGGCATCGTCACCGCGCTGCACGATATTCCCTACGGCGTGGTCTGGCCTCAGGAGGCGATCGCCGAACGCAAGGCGATGATCGAGGCCGCCGGCATGCGCTGGAGCGTCGTCGAAAGCCTGCCGGTCTCCGAGGCCATCAAACTCGGCGACGGCGACCTGGAGCCATTGTTCGAAAACTACCGCCAGTCGCTGCGCAATCTCGGTGCTCAGGGCGTCGGTCGCGTTTGTTACAACTTCATGCCGGTGCTGGATTGGACCCGCACGCAACTCGCGGTTCCACTTCCGGCGGGAGGCACCGCGTTGCGCTTCAACGCGCACGAACACGCCGCGTTCGACTGTTTCATGCTGCGCCGCGCGGGCGCCGAAGCGGACCATTCGCCGGAGGTGCTGCGACGCGCCCGCGCCTGGTTCGACGCGGCATCGGAAAGCGAGAAGGACAAGCTGCTCGCTACCATCATGGCCGGATTGCCGGGCGCGTATCAGCGCTATGACGTGCCCGGACTACGCCGCGTGCTGGACGCATATAAGGACATCACGCGCGACGATCTGCGCGCGCGGCTGGCGGATTTCCTGCGCGCCGTCATTCCGGTGGCGGAAGAAGCCGGCGTGCGCATGTGCATCCATCCCGACGATCCGCCTCGTCCGCTGTTCGGCTTGCCGCGCATCGTTTCCAACGAGGACGACATCGCTTTTCTGCTGGACGCCGTCGATACGCATGAAAATGGCCTGACCCTTTGCACTGGCTCGCTCGGGGCCGGTCCCGCCAACGATTTGCCCGCCATCGCCCGCCGTTTCGCGAAACGCACGCATTTCGTGCATCTGCGCAACGTGACCAAGGAACCCGACGGTTCTTTCGAGGAAGCCGCGCATCTCGGCGGCGACGTCGATCTGGTCGCGGTGATGTCCGAGATCCTCACCGAGCAGGCGCGCCGGAAACAAAATGGGGACGGCGACTGGCGCATTCCGTTCCGCCCGGATCATGGGCATGAACTACTCGACGATCATATGCGGCATACCCATCCGGGCTATCCGCTGATCGGCCGCATGCGCGGTCTGGCCGAATTGCGCGGGGTAATGGCCGCCGTCGCCTCGTTACGCGGACTGCCTGTCTGACAAATCATTCCCCCGCGAAGGGATTTTCCACCGAGCTCCGCACCGCCGATGGCCGTTGCGATACCGGCATAATGCCGATGAGCGCGCGGAACGCGGCGGCCGCCTGGCGGTGTCCGGGGTAATAAAGGAACAACCCGTCGAACGCGGGGGACCAGTCGTCCAGCACACGAACCAGTTGTCCGGAACGCAAGTACGGCTCCGACACGATGTCCAGCGAATACGCGATGCCCAGGCCATCGACCGCCGCGCGTACGGCCAGGTGGGGGTCGTTAACGTCGATGTCATCGAGAACCAGCGCGTCGAAGCCGGTCAGGTGTTAAACAGGCGTGAACCGTCCATCCGCGCCAAGATACTCCAGGATCCCCGAGCGAATGTCGAAAAACGTGCCGTGCAGCGCCAGTTTATGTTCGCGCAGCGCGTCGCGCACCCAGGGAAACGTGCGCAGGTTCTCCAGCGACAGCCGCACCGCCTCATATTCGCAGGCCCGCTGTGCGTCCTCCAGCGGCGTGTTGGCCAGCACGCGGGCGCGCGCGGCCTCGGCCATCGCGATCCAGCCGCCGACGAAATGATACGACGGATTGGGCGTGCCATGCAGCAGCGCGTGGATGCCGCCGCACATCGCGTGGCCCATGACGATGACGTCCTGAACCTCCAGCGCGCGCACGCCGAATTCCAGCGCGGCGGAGGTGCCGTGATACGCCGCGTCGGGCGCGAACGGCGGCACGAGGTTGGCGACGTTGCGGATCACGAACAATTCGCCAGGTCCCGCGCCGAACACCATCGTTGGATCGACCCGGCTGTCGGAACAGGCGATGACCAACGCGCGCGGGCGCTGTCCTTGCGCGGCGAGGCGCTCGAACACCGCGCGGCGGTCAGGCCATTCGGTGGCGCGGAAGCGGCGATAGCCTTCGATCAGGCGGTCCATGGCGTGTCAGTACGGGACGGACGGCCCACTATGCAAGCCCGATCAACGCCCCACCATGTCCGTCAGCGATTACGTGGAACGTCCCGGTCACGTTTCCGCTGAGTTGAATCGCGCCGCCATGCGTCCCGTCGCCGACCTGAAGCACGCCGCCGTTGAAGCTCACTGATGCCGTCGCGGGGTTCAGATCGGTGACGTCGATGACATCCTTCACCGAGAACCCCGTGATCGCCGAGTTCGTCAGCGCCGCCAGCGATCCCAGGAAGGTCGCGCCGAGCGCGCCGGCGTCGGACAGCACGTTCGCCGCCCCGGCGTTGAGCACCTGGCCCGCGGCGGTCGCCTGCAGCACGCTTTGGCCGCCGTCGCTGTAAATGAACTGCATCGGTGTGTTGCCCAACAGCGACGTGGCCGGGGTGACCTGCCAGTCATTGGCGAACTCTCCCAGCACCTGACTGACACCCGGCTTTTGCAACACCGTGCCGTCCGCGAGTTGGAAATCGTTCGCCTGCCCGCTGTCGCCGCCCAACAGCCCCTGCACTGAACCCGGTCCATCCGACTCCGGCAACGTTACCGAATCATTCAGATACAGTCCCGCATCGGTGACATCGAGCGATTCCCCGCTGTTCCAGGTCAGGCGGAACTCGTCCGGCGAAACCTCCGTCAACTGGCCGCCGCTGAGCTGCTGCACCGGGTTCGCGGCACTCAACGCAACGTCCGGCGCGCCATCGACCCAGACGATCCCGCTCTGGCCAACGCCGAAGGTGACGACATCGGCGCCGACCTGAGTCGCCGCCTCTTCGGTGATGCTGACCGCGTTCACCGCGGGTGCCGCCACGGTGTCGATTTGGACCTGAAACGAGTCCCCCGGCACCGTGGAGCGGGTCAATACGTAATCTCCGACCGCCTGGAAGTCGTAGCGCAGGCCGTCGTACGTCACCATGTGCACGTCGCCGGTGCCCGATCCGGTGGGTGCCGCGATGGTGCCGGTGACCATGATCGTCTGAGCCGCCAGAATGGACGAGTACCCGCCGCTGTTGGTATCCGTCGGCGTCAACACGATCGTCTCGGTGTAGACACCGGCCGTCGCGGTCGACAGCGATATGGCATCCGCTGTCAACGAGCTTCCAGCGGTCAACGTGCTGAACGCCGCCAGTCCCAGATTGCTGAATCCGGTTCCACCGCTGACCGAATATGTTCCGTTCAGCCAATCCGCCGGTCCGGTTGCGTCGTTGCCCAAAGTTAACGTGGCCGCCAACGCCGATGAACCCACCGCCGCGGTGCCCAGATTGAGCGTGTAGGAATCCGCCCCGGTGGATGTCAGGTCGCCGTTACCGGTGAACACCGGATCGGCGTAGTTATTCACCGTGATGTTCACCGCGTCGGTTTGCGACGTCAGCGTCGTCGTGCCGAGCCCGTCGATGCTGTCCGCGCCGGTTCCGCCGTCAGACGTCAGCCCCACCGTCGCGGTACCCGAAATCGTACCGGCCGAAGCGGTTGAGAACGCCAGCGCCAGGTTGTTGGCATTGGTCTGACCGGCGGCGATGTCCGCGGTCGGATCCGCGCTGGCGATGCCGATGTTCCCGGTCACGCCGATCAATGCCGCGATCAGATTTTCCGAGTATCCGTCCGCCGGATCGCTGTTCGTCACCGGCAGCGTGACGGACCCCGCGTCGCCGACATGCACGATCTCCGTCAGCGGCAACAGCGTCGCCGCCGCCTCCCGGTACGCGGTCCCCGTCACCGTCACGGTCTGCGATGCCAGCGGCGTGGTGCCCGCGGTGCCGGCGTCCGACGTAAAGCCCAGTACGACCGTGCCGCTCCTGACACCCACCGTGCCGGTATTGAGGCCAACGGTGATGCCCGTGCCGCTGCCGCCCGGCGCCACGCCGGAGAACGATCCGCTGGCCGTCGCCGCACCCGTTTCCGACTGCGCCGAACCATCGAGGTTCGCCGCGCCAGCCGTCGCGGTGTTACCAATGTCCAGCGTTTCGGATGCGGTGGCGCCGAAATGCACCGCGCCCAACGCCACCGGGTTCGCGCCAAGAATCGTCGCGACCGCCGGGCTTGTTCCCGGCACCGTGATGGTCCCCGACGTCGCCGAGACGCTCCCGGTGACCGTCAACGTCTCCGCCGGCGACACCGACGAATATCCGCCGGCGTTCGAATCCGTCCCCGCCAGCGTGATCGTTTCGCTGAACGTCCCTGTGGTGCCGGTGTTCAACGTAATCGACGGCGAAACGTCCGACTGACCCGCGCCAAGCGTTCCGATCGCCGCCAGACCGCTGTTGATGAACGCGCTCGATCCCACCGCCGACAACGTGCCGGAGACGGCATCGGACGGCCCAACAACGCTGTTGAGCACGCCCAGATTAACCGTGAACGGAGCGCTGTTCTGCTGGATTGTGCCGAGGTTCAGCGTGTAAACGGTGCCGCCGCCGGAGAACGTTCCGTTGGCGGACAGGTCCTCGAACACCGGGTTGGCGTAGCTCTCCACCGTGATGGCGACCGGCACGATGATGGGTGTCAGAACGGTGGTGCCCAACCCGTCGATGCTACCGGTGCCGGTGCCCCCGTCGGAGGTCACGTCCACCGTCGCGGTGGCCGCGATGCTGGCCGCGCCGGCGGTGGAAAAACCAAGCTGTAAACTGGACGTATCGCTCGCACCAGGGGCGATCTCGCCGGTCGGACCGCCCGCGGCGATGGTGATCCCGGGCGTCACGGCGGCCAGCGACGCCAGCAAATTCTCCGAAAAACCGTCCGCCGTCGCGCCGTTGCCGACATCCAAAGCGATGGTGCCGGGATCGCCAGCATGCACGTATTTCGTGATTGGCGCGACCGTTCCGGACGCGAGGCGATACACTCCGCCGAACACGTCCACCACCGGATCGGTGGTGCCGAAATTCACATCGACCGCGCTGTTCTTCAGTCCGCCGCTGCTGGTATCGACACTGACCGACAGATCGGTGCTGTCCGTGACGCCTGGCGCCAGCGCGGCGATCGAACCCGAGGCGGTGACCGGCGCCGTGGCGCTGACCGAAACGGCGATCGGCGCGCTGCCGGTATCGCTGACGCTTAAAGGTCGCGTTTCGGGCGCGCCGACATGCACGTTCGGGAACACGATCGTTTGCGGCGTGTTCAATTGCCCGACGCCCGGCGCGGCCACGGTATCGGTGACCGTCAGGGTGATCGGCGACAGCGCCGCCACATAGCCGCTTTCATTCACGTCGGAGGGCTTGAACGTCAGCGTCTCGGTATTCGTGCCCGCGCTGGCGGTCAGTGTCGCGACTTCCAGCCCATCGTATTGCCCGCCCGCCGCGATCGCGCTCGGCAGCGAATCGCCGGAAATCAGGAACCCGGTGCCCGAGGGCGCGCCAAACGTGCCGCTGAGTTGATCGGCGGGCGGTGCCGCGTCGTTGGCGATGCCAAGCTGGATCTGACCCGCGGTTTCTCCTTGCGTCAGCGTTCCGAGCGACAGCGTGTAAGCGGTCGGACTGACCTCGGTCAAAGTCCCAACATTCCCCAGCTTCAACAACTGAGGAATCGGCGCCACCCCAGACTGAGCCACATTATTGGCGACAGTCGCGGTCGCGCTTTGCGCGAACACCGGACTGCCGCCCGGCGCGCTGATCTGCACTTCCAGCTTTTCGCTCGGCGTGGTGCCCAAAGCGCCCTGCGCCAAATCCAGCGTGAACGGAACGATCGTCGAACCCGCCGCGATCGTAACGCTGCCGGACGGCAACGCATCGCCCGCGAAGGCCGACGCGCCGAAAAATCCCGCGCCCGCCGCCACCGCGGTGTAATTCACCACGATCGCGCTGCTGGATGGCGCGGTCAGATAAGCGTCGAAGTTGACCGGCGTCACGCCGCTCGCCACTTCGGTGTAGCCCGCCGGGATCGCTTCCACGCCCACCGCGGCGACGACGGGCGCCTGCACCGAAACCGGCGTCGTGCTGGTCACCTGCTCGGCGACCTGCTGTGCCGCGTTGATGAAAATCGGATCTCCTGTGGCGATGTAGTCCAGTTCCGCCGATTGCGCGATGCCGGGATCGGTGATGCCGTCAGCGGCGACCAATGTGCTCGCCGCCGCGATCAGGTTGCTGGGTAGATTCGACAGCGAAACGGCGTCGAACGGGAAATCCTTGTCGGTGAAGGTCGCCGTCGTTTGCCCAGGAAGATAGTCGAACAAAGATGTGGTGGGGGTGACGCGCCAGGAGTCGGCGTAAGGACCATACAACTCGCCGGCCGTGATCGGCTGCGGAATGACCGTGCCGCTCGACAACTGGAAATCGTTGCTGGGGCCGGCATCTTCGCCTTGCAGACCGCCTACCATGTTGGGCTCGCTGAGCGGAATGCCGTCGGTGACGTTGAAGAAATTGCCCCATCCGGTAATCGTCGCTTCCTCGCCCGTGTTCCAGTTGACCCGCCAGACATTGGAGGAGATCTGCGTCAACTCGCCGCCGTTCAGCGCGACCGTCGGATCGGCGGCGCTGATCGTGGAGGGATTGCCATCGACATAAACCGTGTCGGGGCGCGTTTGATCGAACGTGACCTTGTCGGTGCCGACCGATACCGCGACCTGCGAAATGACGGTGACAGAGCTGGCCGTCGTCCATGGCACCAGGCGCAACTGAATATCGAACGTGTCGCCGGGGACGCGCGATTGCGCCAGGGTGAACTCGCCCTCGCCCTGAAAATTATACAGCAACCCGCTATAGGTGATGATGTGCACGTCGCCATAGGCCTGGCTGAAAACCATGGTCGGCGGCACGATCGTATCGTTGATGGTCAGCGTGACCGGCGCCAGGTTTTCGCTGAACCCGGTCACGTTGCTGTCGGTCGGATCGAACGTGATCGTTTCGCTGTTGGCGCCGAACTTGACGCTGTTCACGCTGACCGTCAGATCCTGGTAACTCGCGCCGCCGCCCAGAGGCGAGGGCAGGGTGGTGCCCGCCACCGTGAAGCCTTCCACCGGCGCCACGGTCAGCGTGCCACCGAGGAAATCCGACGGTGGGGTCTGGGTATTTTCGATCGCGAAGGTGATCGCCGGCAGCGGTTCGCCATATTGCACATCGCCGAGGTCCAGCGTGTACGACGTGCCGCCGCCGTAAAAACTGCCGAGATTGGTGATATCGGAAATCACCGGCACGGCGGGCGGCCCGGGAATCGCCTGCACGATGGTGGTTTGCGCGTCGGGCGCGAACAGCGGTGTGCCATCCGTCGCGGATACCTGAACCGCGAGCAAGGAATCCGGGTTCAGGCCCAACCCACCGGGCGGGACGGTGATGGTGAACTGGCCGCTGATCTGTCCGGCCGCAATGGTGATCTGCCCGGTCGGCAGCGTGCCGCCGAACGCCGAGGCGCCCAACTCATTCATCGCCGTGGCGACGACGGCGTAGTTGATCGTCTCTTCGGTCGTACTGGGCGCCGTCAAATACGCTGTGAACACCGCGGTGCTGGCGGTGTTGTGGCTGCCTTCCACCTCCGGCTGTACCGCCATCACACCGATCGCCACCGGCGCCGGTCCGCTCGGCGTCGCCGTCTCCGGCGTGGTCGATACGCCGGCGAGATAACTGGCATCGGACGACACGATCGACGGATCGCCGCCGCTGAGGATGTAGTCGAACTCGATCGCCGCCGCCGCGCCGGGATCGGTGATGCCCGCCGCCGCGACGACGGAGGCCGCCTGCGCGACCACCGCCGCCGGCAGGTCCGCCAGCGTAACGACCGCCGCCGGGAAGCTGGGATTGTCGAACGTCGCCGTGCTCTGTCCCTGCCCGTAATCGAACAGCGAGTCGGCCTGCGGCACGGCCCATGCGGAGGCGTAGGCGCCGTACAGTTCCGCGCTGGTCAGCGGTGAGGTCAGCACGCTGCCGTCGACCAACTGGAACTCGTCCGCCGGCGTGTCGGCCAGCGTCGCCAGCCCGACCAGCGAGCCCACGCTGTTATTCGGACCCGGCGCGATGCTGGTGTCGAGCAGGTCGCCCTCATCGGTGACGTTCAGCACCTCGCCGGTGTCCCAGCTGATCTGATAGCCGTTGGCCGAGGTTTGTGTGACGATGCCGCCGCTGAGCGTGATCGAGCCGCCGCTGGACAGCGCGGCGGCGGTGCCATCGACCCAGATCGGGTCAGCCCGCCCGGTGCCGAAGGTGACGCGGTCGGTGCCGACCTGCGCCGCGACCTGGGTCACCACGCTGGCGTACGGACTGTCGTTGAACGATTGCAGCCGCACCTGGACGTCAAACGAGTCGCCGGGCGACGTCGATGTGGCCAGGACGTACTCGCCCTCGGCGTTGAAGTCGTAGACCGCGCCGTTCGCCGCGACAATGTGCGGATCGCCGATGATATCGACCAGGGCCTTGATGAAATCGGCCCTGTTGGGCGGCGTGTTGCCGGGAATCAGCCCGATCAGGGAATTGAGCGCGAACGCGGCGGATTCGACGCCAAGCTCGAAAAACTTGCCCTCGGGACCGCCGCCAAGGGTGACCAGGTCGTTCTCGGTGACGGCGGTGATCGAGCCGTGCCGGATGAAGCCGGCGATGAAGCCGGTGTCGATGGCCAGCAGCGAGGCGGACAGGTCGTCCAGCAATCCGTCGCCCAGATAGGCGTTGATCTCAGGGACCGTGCCGATGATCTCCAGGGTTGGCGTGCCCTGACCGATGATCGTGCCGCCGTAATTCCCCGTGATGCTCAGAGTGCCGCCGTTTGGATCCACCAGAGCGAGCGTCTCGGTCGTATCCGTCGCTTCACCGTAGGGATCGGACACGCTGAGCCCGCCAAACCCGGTCGCCGTTCCGACCAGGCCCAGTTCGCTGGTTGGACCGTTGAAGACGGGACCGGTCAAAGGCACCGGCGCGACGCCGACCGCGATGCTTTGGGTGGCGCTGGCGTGATGCTGATCGACCACGCTGACGTTGACGGTGTCGCTGCCGACCACCGCGGCGCTGTACGCCACCGCCGCGAGTTCCTCGTTCAGGTCGGCGATGTCGCCGGTCAGTACCAATTTGTTCGAGCCGCCGCCGGACACCGTTGCGTTACCGCTTTGGGCCGCGGTCAGCACACCGCTCGTGTCGGTGATCGTCACGGTCAGCGGCAGCGTGTCGGTGTTGGGATCGGCGATCGCCAGCCCAAGGAGCATCGGCACGTCGGTCATCGCGGTGACGCTGCTGCCGGCCGTGATGATCGGCGACGGCAGAGGCTCCACCGTCCCCGTGATGGTCAACGTTTCCGGCGTCAGTGGCGCGCTGTAGCCGCCCGCGTTACCGCCGGTCGGATCCAGCGTGATGGTCTGGGTGACGACGCCGCCGACGGTGGTGTCCAACGTCACACCCGCCGCCGCGGTCTGGCCCGCCGCGATGCCCGAGAACGCGCCCAATGAGGTCAACGTGAAGCCGCTGGACGCGGTCGCGACGAAGCTGCCGGACAGCACGTCGGCCGGCCCGCTCGCGGTGTTGGCGACGCCGAAATTCAGGCCGAACGGCCCGGTGTTCTCGGCGACGGTGCCCAGGTCCAATGTCGCCGCGTTGCTGACCTGGGTCAGCGTGCCGACGCCGGTGGGAGGCTCGATCGCGGCGGTGGCGTAGTTGTCGATATTGATGGTGACCGGCACCGCCTCGGGAGCCAGTGCGATGGTGCCGAGCCCGTCGATGCTGCCCGCGCCGGTGCCGCCGTCGGAAGTCAGCGCGACCAGTGCGTCGCCGCTCACGAAGCCGGTTTGCGCGGTCGAGTAGCTCAGCCGCAACGTCGTCGCGTTCGACCCCCCGGCCGCGATGTCGCTGGTGGGACCCGCGCTGGCGACCGCGAAGCCGCCGGTGGCGCCGGTCAGCGAGGCGATCAACGCCTCGGAGAACCCATCCGCCGGTGCCACGTTGCTGACGTCCAGCGTTTCCACACCCGGGTCGCCGACATGCGCGAACAACGCGATCGGCGCGATCGAGGCCACCGCCTCCCGGTAGACCGTCCCCGAAATTCCGAACGTCTCCGACGGCAGCGGCGCGGTCAGGCCGCCACTGAGCGCGGAGGCGAAGTCCAGTGTGACCGTGCCGCTCTCCGAACCGCCATTGAAGGCGCCCAGTCCGACGAGGATGTCGGTGGTGTCGGTGGCGCCGGCCGCGAGGCTGACGATCGTGCCGGAGGCGACCGCGTCGCCGCTGGTGGTCCCGACATTGACATCCAGCGGCGCCGAGCCGGCCAACGCGCCGTTGCTAATGCTCAACGGAATGGTTTCCGCCGTGCTGGTGCGCGCCGCCGGCAGCACGATCGGGGTCGCAGTGTTGATGACTCCGACGGCGGCGCCGATCGCGCCGATCTGGCTGTCGCTTCCGACCCGGTTCACGCTGAACGCGTCGCCGGCCTCATTGCCCGCCAAGGTCAGATCCAGCGTACCGCCCGCCGCCAGCGCGATCGCCAACGTGGAAGTGTTGTCGCCGGAATTATACGTCGTGGTGGCGCCGGTCGCCTGAACGCCACGCAACAACAACGTGTCGCTGACCTGCAGCCCGTCGATCGTGCCGGTGAAATTCATCGGCTGTTCCAGCACCAGAACGCCGCTCGCCCCCGCGAAGGTGACGGTCCCCGCGTCCGGTCCGGCGATGTCCAACGCCGACGCGTTCTCTATCGCCACCGCCGCGGACGACGCGAGCCCTCCGGCGAGGTCGAGCGTCCCGCCGCTCGCCTGGATCGCGCCTATGCCGGAAATCGCCGGGGCGATGGTGCCAAAGCCGAACAGCGTGGCGCCGGCGGAAATGGCGAGCGAGCCGCCGGTCACCATTCCTCCGCTCACATCCAGCAAACCGGCCTGCAACGCGACACCCGAGGCGTTCAACGTGCCGGACAAATCGGTCGTGCCAGCGGTCTGCACGAAGACGTTGCCGTTGGTGACGGACAACTCGCCGCGGGTGCCGATGTTCAGAGCGCCAGAGTTCTGCACAATGCCATCGACGCTCACCACCGCTTCGGCCGCTGTTGTGCCGTTGTTGCCGAGGATGTTGATCAGCCCGCTGTTTTGCAGCTGTCCATCGACGGTCAGCAGATCGGACACCGTCATGCCGGTGTTGCCGACCGAGACCCCGCCATCGTTGAAATTGCCGAACGCGGTGTTGGTCAGTTCGCCGCCGATCGTGACGTTGCCGCCGCCGCTGCCGCCGTAGGCATCGACTTTCAGCCGCGCGTCGCCGCCGTTCACGGTCAGGCCGGTCGCGGTGGTCAGCAGCACGCCGTCGCGCAGATCCAGCAACCCGTTGCTGTCGATCGTGCCCAGATCGGTCAGCGCGCTGTTGCTGTTGGTCGCGCCGACTTCGGCGAACGCGGTGGCGCCGTCGAGATACAGATCGGCCCCGTTGCCGGCACCGTCGCCGAGTTGCGTGATGCCGCCGGAGCCGTACTGAAGGCTGGCGCCTCCGGCACCGCTGACGATGGCGTAACTGCCGGTCAGTGTACTTTGCACCGCGCCGCTGACGACCAGGCGGGCGGTCGCGCCGGCCTGCCCGCCGAGCAAGGTGACCTGGCCTGAATTGTTCAGCGCGCCATCGACCGTCAGCAGGTCCGACACCGTCATGCCGGTGTTGCCGACCTCTACGCCGCCGTCGCCGAAGCTGCCGGTCGATGTATTGGTCAGATCGCCGCCGATAGTGACGGTACTGCCGCCGTTGCCGCCGTACGAATCGACTTTCAGCCGTCCGAGGCCGCCGTTCACTGTCAGGCTACTGGTGGTGATCACGCTGGCACCGTCGCGCAGGTCAAGCAGACCGTTGCTCGCGATGGTGGTCAGGCCGGTCAACGCGCTGTTGCTGTTGGTCGCGCCGACCTCGTCGAACGCGTTGGCACCGTCGATTTCCTGGTCGCCGCCGTTGCTGGCGCCGTCGCCGATTTGCGTGATGCCGCCGCCGCCGTATCGCAGGCTGGCGCCTCCCGCGCCGCCGATGATCGCGATATTGCCGGTCAGCGTGCTTTGCACCGCCCCGGTCACAACCATCTGTGCCGCCGCGCCGCTTTTGCCTCCGGTCAGCACGAGCAACCCGCCGGTACCGGTGTACGTGCCATCCACCGTCAGCAGATCGCCGGCGCCCATCGAACTGTTGCCGACCGAGACCCCGCCGTCGGAGAAATTGCCGAACGAGGTATTGGTTAAATTGCCGCCGATGGTGACGGTGCCGCCGCCGTTGCCGCCGTAAGCATCGACCTTCAACCGTCCGTCACCGCCGTTCACGGTCAGGCCGGCGGTGGTGGTGACACTCGCGCCGTCGCGCAAATCCAGCACGCCGTTGCCCGCGATGCTGGTCAGCCCGCTCAGCGCGCTGTTGCTGTTGGTCGCGCCGACCTCGTCGAACGCGTTGGCTCCGTCGATTTCCAGATCGCCGCCGTTGCTGGCGCCGTCGCCGATTTGCGTGATACCGCCGCTGGCGTATTGGAGGATGGCTCCGCCGGTATCGCCGCCAAGGTAGATGTTGCCGGTCAGTGTGCTTTGCAGCGTTCCGGTGACGTTCATCAGCGCCGTCGCGGTGGCGGTCGAACCGCCGGCGACCTCCAGCAACCCGCCGGTGCCGATGTAATTGCCTTGCACGATCAGCGTGTCGGCATTGGACATCGCGCTGTTGCCGACGGATACGCCGCCGTCGCTGAAATTGCCGAACGAACTGTTGGTCAGGTTGCCGCCGATCGTGACGGTGCTGCCGCCCGCGCCGCCATAGGCATCGACCTTCAGGCGGCCGTCGCCGCCGTTCACGGTCAGGCCGGTGGTGGTCGTCACCGTCACGCCGTCGCGCAAATCCAGCGCGCCGTTGCCGGCGATCGTGCCGAGGCTGCTGAGCGCGCTGTTGCTGTTGGTCGCGCCGGTCTCCACGAACGCGTTGGAATTGTCGATGTAGAGATATGCGCCATTGCTGGCGCCATCGCCGATCTGCGTGATGCCGCCGCTGGCGAACTCCATCGCCGCGCCGCCGGCGTCGCCGGTGAGCGAGATATTGCCGGTCAGGAGGCTTTGCGCCGCGCCGATGACGTCCATCAGCGCGCCCGCGCCGGACTTGCCGCCGGTCAGCGTCAGTAGCCCTCCGGTGCCGATGTAGCTCCCCTGGACGGTCAGCAGATCGCCGACCGTCATGGCGCCGTTGCCCAACGAAACGCCGCCGTCGCTGAAGTTACCGAACGAACTGTTGCTGAGGTTGCCGCCGATGGTGACGTTGCCGCCGCCAATGCCGCCATACGCGTCGATTTTCAGCCGCCCGCCGCCGCCGTTGACCGTCAGCGACGTATTGGTCGCCACGAAGTCGCCGTCGCGCAGGTCCAGCACGCCATTGCCCGCGATCGTGCTGAGGTTGTTCAGCGCGCTGTTGGTGGCGGCAAGGCCGGTTTGAACAAACGCATTGGCGCCGTCGATATAGAGGTAGCCACCGTTGTTCCCGCCGTCGCCGATTTGGGTGAATCCGCCGCCGCCGTACTGCAACGTCGCGCCGCCCACGTCGCCGACCACCGAGATGTTTCCGGTCAGCGTTGCCTGCGCCGCGCCGAGGACCTGAACCGTCGCCGAGGCGCCACCCTGGCCGCCGATCACGTTCAGCAACCCGCCGGTGCCGATATAGCTGCCGTCCACGGTCAGCAGGTCGGCGACGGTCATGTTGCCGGTTCCGACAGACACGCCACCGTCGCTGAAACTGCCGAACGAGCTGTTGGTCAGGTTACCGCCGATGGTGACCGTGCCGCCGCCGGACCCGCCATACGCATCGACTTTCAGCCGGGCCGAACCGCCGGTCACGCTCAGGCTACCCGTGGTTGTCAGTGTCACGCCGTCACGCAAATCCAGCACGCCATTGCCGGCGATCAACGCGAGGCCGGTCAGCGCGCTGTTGCTGCTGGTCGCGCCCACCTCGGCGAAGGCGTTGGCGCCGTCGATGTACAAATACGACCCATTGCCGCCGCCGTCGCCGATCTGGCTGATCCCACCGGAGCCGAACTGGATGCTGGCTCCGCCGGCGTCGCCGACGATCGCGATATTGCCGGTCAGCGTCGACGATGCCGCGCCGGTGACGACAACGCCCGCCGACGCGCCCTTCTGGCCGCCGATAATGTCCAGCTGCCCGCCGGTGCCGATGTAGCCGCCGTCCACGGTCAGCAGATCGGACGCGGTCATGCCCGACGCGCCGACCGAAACGCCGCCGTCGCTGAAACTGCCCAACGAGCTGTTGGTCAGGTTGCCGCCGATGGTGACGTTGCCGCCGCCGGCCCCACCATAGGCGTCGATTTTCAGCCGCGCGCCGCCGCCGTTCACGGTCAGGCCCGTGGCCGTGGTCACAATCGCGCCGTTGCGCAGGTCCACGAGGCCGTTGCTGGCGAGGGTGCCTAGCGTGGCGAGTGCGCTGTTGCTGTTGGTCGCGCCGGTCTCGACGTCGGCGTTCGCTCCGTCGATGTAAAGCTCGCCGCCATTACTGGCGCCGTCGCCAATCTGAGTGATCCCGCCACTGGCGTATTGGACGATGGCGCCGCCGGCGTTTCCGGTCAGCGCGAAGGTCCCCGTCAAAGTGCCGGTGGGCGCGCCGCCCGCGACGATGCTGGCCGATGCGCCCGTTTGACCGCCGACGACGGACAGCGTCGCGTTGGAGGTCGTCAGCCCGCCGCCGATGGTCAGCAGGCTGGCGGCGGTCATGCCACCATTGCCGACCTGCAACGTGTTGGTATTGGTCAGCGACCCGCCGACCGTCATCGTGCTTCCGCCCGCCCCTCCGGCGTCCAGCCCGAGATAGCCGCTGTTCGCGACGCTTCCGTTGACCGCCTCCGTGCCGCCCGCGTCCTGGATCTGTAGCGCCGCGGCGGAGTCGCCGATGGTGATCGAGCCCACGCTGATGGGGGTGTTCAGCGCGACGGTATAGGACCCGGCGACAGAGATGACCGCGTTGTCGCTCGCGCCCGGGGTGCTGCCGGTGTCCCAGTTCGCGGCGTTGTTCCAGTTACCGGAGGCGGCGTTTTTCCAGTTCACGGTGGCCATTGGATGTCCCCTCACGTTTCGTCGCCAGAAACCCGCGACCGCCCAGAATGGAGGTTGTCCCTGTTCGGGCTCTTTTTTGGCCGAACGCTTCGCGCGGCCTCACGCCGCCACCGCCGCGATCCAGGTCGCGGCCGGGGACTCAGAATTGATAAGTCATAAATTCAAGGCGTGGTTTATGGAGAGCGAGTATATTCTATTTTATAGGAACAGATGTGGCAATATGGCAATCGCGTCACGCAAGCGCCGGAAAATGAGATAGGGCGCCCACTCCGGGAACCCGTTCACGCCCGGAATATTTCGGCGTCCCGAAACGATCTGAGCGGGCGGGCGGGTCTCGCGTGTCCCTCCCGGTCACGGCTCCTGGCGCACGCGACCGACACGGGCGTGGACAGGATCTCGCCGTCCCACCCCGCCTCCGCCGACCCGGTCCATCCCGGCCGATCAGGGACGTCAGGTCGCGTCACTTTGTCGCGAAATTGTCATCGACCTGACATCGCGGGCCATCCGAGGCGTCGCTACAGCGCATCCATACCGGAAAATTTCGGAGGGGATCATGTCAGACGCCACCATGAGCGAACACCTCGCGAGCGAGCACTCGCCGCGTCCACATATGGACGCCAAACCACACGCTCTGGGCGCCATCGCCTTCGTCCTCGCCCTCGTCGCCGGCATCGCGTACGCGGCCATCAGCATTTCCGGCGACATGGACGTCGTGGGCGATCACAGCCTCGCCCTGGGTGCGTTCGTGCTTCTGGGCATCGCCCTGCTGATCGCGCTCGGGTTCGAGTTCGTGAACGGGTTCCACGACACCGCCAACGCCGTCGCCACCGTGATCTACACCCACAGCCTGCCGCCGCTGGTCGCGGTGATCTGGTCCGGCGCCTGGAACCTTCTGGGCGTGCTGGCGTCCAGCGGAGCGGTCGCCTTCACCGTCGTCACCCTGCTGCCGGTGGAACTGATCCTGCAGGTCGGCAGCGGCGCCGGCTACGCGATGATCTTCGCCCTCCTGATCGCCGCCATCATCTGGAACCTCGGCACCTGGGCCATGGGGCTGCCGAACAGTTCCTCCCACGCGCTGATCGGCTCGATCATGGGCGTCGGCCTGGCGAACCAACTGATGGCGCCGTCCGGATCGGCGACCTCGGGCGTGGACTGGAACCAGGCACTGGGCGTGTTCAAGGCGCTGCTGTTCAGCCCGCTGATCGGCTTCGTGCTGGCCTGGGGGCTGCTTCTGATCATGAAAATGGTCATCCGGAGCAAGGCGCTCTACACTGCGCCCGAGGGCAAAAAGCCGCCGCCGCCGTGGATCCGCGGCCTGCTGATCCTGACCTGCACCGGGGTGTCGTTCTTCCACGGCAGTAACGATGGTCAGAAAGGCATGGGCCTGATCATGCTGATCCTGATCGGTGCCGCGCCCACCGCCTACGCGCTCAACCGCGCCATGCCGGAAAGCTCCACCCCGGCTTTCCTGCGAACGATGCAAGATGCGCGGAACGTATTCCAGGCGCATGCCGGAAGTGCCACGCCGCCCGACACCGCCGCCGCCCGCGCGGTCGTGGGCGACGCGCTGAAAACCAGGACGGTGAACAAGCCCGAGGTCTACGCCGCGCTCGCCACGCTGACCGGCGATATCGGCCAGCAGGTAAAGAACTACGGCGCCATCAAGGCGGTGCCCGCCGCCGCGACCACCAACGTCCGCAACGACATGTACCTGGCCTCCGACGCGGTGCGCGTGATGGGCGCGAGCCCGGCGGGTTTCGACGGCGGCGAAATGACCAAAGTGAAGGCGTTGCGCGGTTCTTTGGATGCCGGCACCAAATTCATCCCGACCTGGGTCAAGGTCTCCGTCGCGCTGGCCCTCGGTCTGGGCACCATGGTCGGCTGGAAGCGCATCGTGGTGACGGTGGGCGAGAAGATCGGCAAGACGCACCTGACCTACGCGCAGGGCGGCTCCGCCGAGATCGTGGCGATGGCGACCATCGGCCTGGCGGATTTGTATGGGTTGCCGGTGTCCACCACGCACGTTCTGTCCAGCGGCGTGGCGGGAACGATGGCGGCCAACGGTTCGGGCCTGCAGTGGTCCACCATCAAGAACATGGCGCTGGCCTGGGTCATGACGCTGCCCGCGGCGATGCTGATCTCGGGCACGCTGTACTTCATTCTGCGGCAGGTCTTTTAAGCCGGTTCGGAGACGAAACACCATGTCGAACGATGATCATTTGCAACGGGCCGTGCTCGCCGAGCTGAACTGGGAACCGGGCGTCACCGCCGCGCATATCGGCGTCGCCGCCGACGCTGATGCCGGCGCCGTGACGTTGACGGGCCATGTCGAAACCTTCGCCGAGAAGCACGCGGCCGAGGCGGCGGCGCTGCGCGTGAAAGGCGTCCAGGCGGTGGCGGACGAACTCGAGGTGCGTCTGTCGCCGGAAACGCGACGGACGGACGAAGCGATCGCCGCGGCGGCGGTGGAGCGTCTGGCATGGGACGTGTCCGTGCCCGAGGATGCGGTTCAGGTGCTGGTGGAGGACGGCTGGGTCACCTTGTCCGGCGAGATCGACTGGCATTACCAGAGGGCCGCGGCCGAGCAGGATGTGCAGCGTCTGCACGGCGTGGTCGGGGTCAATAATCTCATCACGATCAAATCCACCGTCCAGCCGTCGGACATCAGCGACGAGATCATGCACGCGCTGCACCGCTCCTGGTTCTTCGATCCGAAGACGATCGATGTCTCGGCGGAGGGTGGCACGGTGCGGCTGACCGGCACGGTGCACTCCACGCACGAGCGTCAGGTCGCCGCCGCCGCCGCCTGGTCCGCGCCGGGCGTAACCGAGGTCGAGAACGATATCGTCATCGTTTGAGGGAGCCGAGGTTCCGCTCGTGGGTCCGTGCCGCGAGTGGGGCCGGAAAGGGCGCATCGCGGAGGTCGCGGAGTGACGGAGCGCGCTGAGAAGGAAGTCTGGCGCTTCAGGCGAAGCGTTTAACCGGGCACCCGCGCGAAGCGCCAAAAAACCTGTTTTCTCCGCGTCCTCCTGAGGCCTCCGCGACCTCCGTGATGCCCTTTCCTGCTCCTTAACCCCCAGAACCCAGAACCCTCAACACCGCCTCCGGCCGCGGGATCGGCGCCACCGCCCCATACCCCGTGCATTTCAGCGCCGCCGCGACGTTCGCGTAACGCGCCGCCGCCTCCGGCCCATCGCCAGCCAGGATACGCGCGAGGAAACTCCCGCAGAACGTATCGCCCGCGCCGGTCGCGTCCACCGCCCCCACCACGTGCGGCGGAACCCGAACGCGATGGTCCGAATCCGCCAGCCAGGTGCCCGCGTCACCCATCTTCAGCACCACCACGCGACACCCCAGCCGCAAATAAAAATCCAGGATCGCGCCGGGATCGGTCAGTCCCGTCAGCACCTGAGCATCTTCCATTCCCGGAAACGCGTAATCCGCGTGCGCCATCGCCGCGTGCATCACCGAAGCGGCCCGCGTCGCCGGCCACAGCTTCGGCCGGTAATTCGTGTCGTACGCCACCTTCACCCCGTGCCGGCGAGCGATCTCGATCGCGCGGAACACCGCGTCGGCGGCGGAGCTGGAAATCCCCTGGCTGATGCCGGAGACGTAAAATATCCGCGCGGTGGCGATCGCGGCCTCGGGCAGGTCGTCGGGACCGTACAAAGCGGCGGGGGAATCCTTGCGATAGTGCAGGAAATGATGTCCCCGGTCGTCGTGCGTGACGAAGTAAACCCCGGTCAACGACCGATCGGTCCGGCGCACGGTCGCGGTATCGACCCCCTCGCGCGCCCACAGCGCCATGAAGCTGTCGCCGGGCGCGTCCTGCCCGATCGCGGTGATGTAGCCGACCGAGGCCCCTTGCCGCGCCGCGGCGATCGCGGCGTTCGAGGTATCGCCGCCGTGCCCCTCCAGATACAGCACGCGGCCATCGGGGCCGGGCGGCAACTGATTGAACTCCAGCATCGGCTCTCCCATGCACAGCAGGTCCGGCATCATACGGTTCCCATGGGGGCTCCGGCGGGAACGATCTGGCGCGCGGCGGCCTCGATCGCGGCGCGGTCCCCGGCGGCGATGCGCTTCTCGTCCACCAGCGCCCCGCCCATGCCCACGAAAGCCGCGCCGGCGGCCAGGTAGGCGGCGAGGTTGCCTGGTTCGACCCCACCGGTCGGGCAGAACGCCACCTGAGGCAACACGCTGGCCAGCGCTTTGACGTGGCCCGGTCCACCAACGGACGACGCCGGAAACACCTTGACGACATCCGCGCCGGCGGCCAGCGCCGCGCGCGCTTCGGTGGGCGTCAGCGCCCCCAGCATCAGCGCCGCGCCGGCGTCGCGGCAGGGCGCCGACAGCGAGGCATCGATCCATGGCGCGACCACGAAGCGCGCGCCCGCTTTGAGGCAGGCCTCGGCGGTGGCGCGGTCCGGCACCGTGCCGGCGCCGATCAGCAGATCCGGGTCGGAGGCCAGCTCGCGGATCAGCGCAATGGCGTCTGGCACGGTCATCGTGATCTCGAAGATGCGCAGGCCGGCGTCGCGCAGCCATTGAACGGCGGTGGCGGCGTGCGCGGTGACGTGCGTGCGCACCACGGGCACGACGCGCGCGGCACGGAATTCGGCGATCAGGGGCGAATCTGTCATGGGCGTTTCCTGGAGGCGTGTCTGCTTAACCTGATCCAAATCAATGCGGACTGCCGGCGGCGGACGCAAGTTGCCGAAAGAAATTCGAGAGGGGATGTTCCGCCATGACCTCTTCGTCAAAGCAAACCCGCTGGTTCGATAGCATCCGGCTGGAGGATGTGCCGCTCGTCGGCGGCAAGAACGCATCTCTGGGCGAATTGTATCGCACCCTGGGTGACGCCGGCGTGCGCGTGCCGAACGGTTTCGCGCTGACCGCCGCCGCGTATATGGAGGCGCTGACCGGGGCGGACGCCTGGCCGCGCCTGCACGCGTTGCTCGACGATTGCGACGTCACCGACATGACGATGCTCGCCACGCGCGCGGAACAGGCGCGGGCGATCGTTTACGCCGCCACCGGTACCGAATCGTTGTGTCAGGATATCGTCGCATCCTATCGAAAGCTTGAAGCCCAGTACGGCAGGAATGTCGCGGTCGCGGTGCGCAGTTCGGCGACCGCCGAGGACCTGCCGACCGCCAGCTTCGCCGGACAGCACGATAGCTTTCTGAATGTCACCGGTCCCGACGATTTGTTCGAAGCCTGCCGGCTGTGCTTCGCGTCTTTATTCACCGATCGCGGCATCGTTTATCGCGTCAACAACGGCTTCGATCATTTCAAGGTCGCCTTGTCGGTGGGCGTGATGAAAATGGTGCGCTCCGACCGCGCCAGCAGCGGCGTCATCTTCACTTTGGATACCGAATCCGGATTCCGCGACGTCGTCTTCATCACCGGCGCCTATGGCCTGGGTGAAAACATCGTCCAGGGCAAGGTCGATCCGGACGAGTTTTTCGTGCATAAACCGACATTTTCGCAGGGTCACCGCGCGGTTTTGCGGCGCGCTCTCGGCCAGAAGCAGCTCCGGCTGACCTGCGCCGAAGGTCATGGCGCCACCAGTACGCTCAACGTGCCGACCTCGGACGCCGAGCGCGCGCGCTTCTGCCTGACCGACGCGGAAGTGCTCAATCTGGCGGACTACGCGATCCGCATCGAGGAACATTATTCCGCCCGCGCCGGTCACGCCGAGCCGATGGATATCGAGTGGGCGAAAGACGCCGACGATGGCCTGCTCTACATCGTTCAGGCGCGGCCGGAGACCGTGGCGTCGCGCCGCGACTCCGACTTCTTCGAGACGTACACCCTGAAAGGCACCGCGCCGGTGCTGGTGCGCGGCAAGGCGGTCGGCGAAAAGATCGGCACCGGCCTCGTGCGCGTCATTACCAGCACCGCCGATCTGCGCTTCTTCAAACCGGGCGAGGTGCTGGTCGCCAGCTCCACCAGCCCCGATTGGGAGCCGGTGATGAAAACCGCCGGCGCCATCATCACCGACCGCGGCGGCCGCACCTGCCATGCCGCCATCGTCGCCCGCGAACTGGGCGTTCCCGCCGTCGTCGGCACCGAAAGCGCCACCCAAACATTGCAGACCGGTACTCAGGTAACCGTGTCCTGCGCGGACGGGGAAACCGGTGTGGTCTACGCCGGCGAGGTGCCCTTCGCCGTGACCCGCGTGCCGATGAGCACGCTGACCTTGCCGAAGACCGAGATCATGGTGAACCTCGGCAATCCCGACCTCGCGTTCCACACCGCGATGATGCCGAACGCCGGCGTCGGCCTGGCGCGCATGGAGTTCATCATCAACGAGCATATCGGTGTCCACCCGATGGCGCTGGTGCACCCGGAGAAAGTCACGTCTGACGCACAGGCGCGCATCGACGCGTTGAGCCGCGGCTTCGCCTCGCCGCGCGAGTTCTTCGTGCGCACTTTGGCCGAGGGCGTCGGCACGATCGCCGCCGCGTTTTATCCGCGGCCGGTGATCATCCGCCTGTCCGACTTCAAGACCAACGAATACGCCAGCCTGATCGGCGGCGCCGCGTTCGAGCCGGTGGAGGCCAATCCGATGCTCGGCTTCCGCGGTGCCTCGCGTTACGCGCATCCCGCTTACGCCGAAGGGTTCGCGCTGGAATGCGAAGCGCTGCGGCGCGTGCGCGAGGACATGGGGCTGACCAATCTGAAGGTCATGGTGCCGTTCTGCCGCCGCGTCGAGGAAGCCGAACGCGTGCTGGCGGCGATGGCGAAACACGGTCTGGAACGAGGCCGCGACGGGCTTGAGGTGTTCGTGATGTGCGAGATCCCCAACAACGTCATCCAGGTCGATGCCTTCGCCAAAGTGTTCGACGGGTTCTCGATCGGATCCAACGACCTGACGCAATTGACCCTTGGCGTGGATCGCGATTCGGAGATCGTGGCGTTCGATTTCGATGAGCGCGATCCGGGGATGCTGGAGATGCTGCGCCTCGCGGTGACCGGCGCGATCCGCAACCATCGCCATGTCGGGATCTGCGGGGAGGCGCCGGCGAATTACCCGGAGATCGCGCGGTACTTAACGACGCTGGGGATCGACTCGATCAGCGTCAACCCATCGAGCCTGGTGCGCACCATCGCCGTGGTGCGGGAGGCGGAAGAAGCCGTGGGCAAGGCGGCCTGAGCACGGAGATGTCGCTTCGCGAACCCAACTTCCCGTCATCCTCGGGCTTGACCCGAGGATCTCTCGGCGTGCCAAGGAAGTCAAAGATCGGACCCGGTGCCTTGGGCGGGCTGATCCTCGGGTCGAGCCCGAGGATGACGTTACCGGCGGGATTCATGATCTGAATCAACGCGCCTCGGTCCCTGTTAGCTTACACAGACTTTGGCGTCAGCCCGCCTTAAGGGAGCAGCCGATGTTCGACCACGATCGCAAACTCGCTGTGTCACGCCGTTTCTTTCTGCGTGGCACTGGAGCGGCCGCCGGTGGGATGGCGCTGCTCGGCGATGACCGCGCCGCCGCCGCCGCCGCCGCGAATGAGCCGCCGATCTCAGGCCCCGGAATGGTGCCGCTGACATTGAACGTCAACGGCCGGACGTATGACGTCAGCGTGGAACCGTGCGTGACGCTGGCTGAATTACTGCGCGACGGCCTCGATCTCACCGGCACCAAGATCGGCTGCGACCGAGGATCGTGCTCGGCCTGCACGGTGTGGCTCGATGGCGCGCCCGTGGCGTCCTGCATGCTGCTGGCGATCGATGTCGGCGCCCGGGCGGTCACCACGATCGAAGGCCTCGCGCATGGCGACACGCTGCATCCGGTGCAGGAGGCTTTCATCGCGCATGACGCCATGCAATGCGGCTATTGCACGCCGGGCATGGTCATGAGTTCCGCCGCGTTGCTGGAACGCAATCCTCATCCGGCGATTGAGGATATCCAGGCGGCGATCTCCGGGCACATCTGCCGTTGCGGCAGTTACCCGCACATCGTCGATGCCGTGCTCGCCGTCAGCCAAACGCGAAAGGCCTGACCATGGCGAGCGAAATCCTCCGGACTGAAAACTTCCCGTCGGGCATCGCGAGCGCGGGTCTGGGCCAGATCGAACGCCGGATCCCCATCGACGAACCCCCGCCGCTGCCGGTCAACAGCGCGCTTCAGGTCATCGGCAAACCCGTGTCCCGGCAGGACGGCCGCGCCAAGGTGACCGGCGCGGTGCGTTTCACCGTCGATGTGAAATTACCGGGACTTTTGCACGCACGGATCCTGCGCTCCGGATTGCCGCACGCCCGCGTGCGGGCGATCGACGCGGAGGCGGCGGCGCGCGTGCCCGGTGTGCGCGCGGTGCTGATCATCGCGCCCAAGGACGCGGTCTTGCGGTACGCGGGCGCTCCGGTAGCCGCCGTCGCGGCGACGTCCGCCGCGGTCGCGGAGGCGGCGGTGCGGGCGATCCGCGCCGATTACGCGCCGCTGCCGTTTGTCGCCGATTTGGACATCGCCCGTCGGCCGAACGCGGCTTTGGTCTACCAACCCGGCGAGCAACCGTCGCTGGCCGTCGCCGAAATCCCGATCGCCACCGGCCTGCCGATCGCCGGCAACGTGCGCGGTCCGGAAACCACCGGCGGCCGCGGCGATATCGCGCAGGGGTTCGCCCAGGCTGACGTCGTGGTTGAGGGGGAGTATCGTACGCAGACGCAAATGCATTGCTGCATGGAACCTCATGCCATCGTCGCCGACTGGCGCCCGGATGGCCTGACCGTCTTTATGTCCACGCAATACACCGCCGGTGTCCGGCGCGAACTGGCGCGCGAGTTCAACCTGAAATTGAGTCAGGTGCGCGTGAAAGTCGCGGCCATGGGCGGCGGTTTTGGTTCGAAGTCGCAATTGAGTGGTTACGGCCGCTTCGCCGTCATGCTGTCGCGGCAGGCCGGCGCCCCGGTGCGCCTGGTGCTGGATCGCGAGGAAGAACATCTCGACACCGGCAACCGTCCCGCTACCTGGCAGAATCTGCGTATCGGCGCCCGCCGCGACGGCACGCTGACGGCGATTTCCTTGTTGGAATACGGTACCGCGGGAGTTGGTGTCGGCGCCGGTGTCGGCAACTTCGCGCAATCGCTGTATGCCTGCCCGAATTTCGCCTCAGCGCAGAACGACGTGTTCATTAATGCCGGCCGAGGCTCCCCGTTCCGCGGGCCCGGCAACACGCCCGGCGCCTTCGCCATGGAGCAAGCCATCGACGAACTCGCCGACAAACTGGGTTTCGATCCATTGGTCTTGCGGGACCGTATTGATCCGAGTCCCGTGCGGCGAGAAGAACGCCGGCTTGGCGCGCAACGCATCGGCTGGGATCGCCGTCATAAGCCCGGCACCGACTCCAGCGTGATCAAGCGCGGTCTGGGTGTGGCGCAATCGATCTGGGGCGCCAACGTGACCACCAACGCCGCCTGCGAGGTCCGGCTCGGACGGGATGGTTCGGTCGAGGTGCTGTCGAGCGTGCAGGACCTTGGCACCGGCATCGGTACCATCCTCGCGCAGGTCGTCGCCGAGGAATTCGGCCTGCGTCCGGAAGACATCACCGTGCATATTGGCGACACCGAGTTTCCCGCCGGTCCGCCGTCGTACGGCAGCCAGACCACCGCCTCCATCACCCCGGCGGCGCGCGACGCGGCATGGCGGGTGAAGCAGACCTTGTTCCGCCAGGTCGCGCTGACGTTGAACGCCGACGCGGACCGTCTGGCCGCGCGCGACGGCCGTATCGCTTCGCTGGACGATCCCTCCCGCGACATCGGATTCCGAGAGGCCTGCGCTGGTCTACGCACGGATCAGATCAGCGCGGTCGGCACCCGCGCCGACGATTACGGTGGGTTTCGCCGCAAGAATGGCGACAGCGCGGGCGCCCAAACCGACCTCGGCGGTGTGCAATTCGCGGAAGTTTCGGTCGATACCGAAACCGGCGCGATCCGCGTCGAACGAGTCGTCGCCGTGCAGGACTGCGGCCGCCCGATGAACCCGAAGCTGATCGAAAGCCAGGTGCAGGGCGGCGTGCTGATGGGCATCTCCTACGCGTTGTTGGAACAGCGCGTGATGGATCAGCACACCGGGCACATGGTGAATGCCAACCTGGAACAATACAAGCTGGTGGGCGTCTCGGAAACGCCGCCGATCGAAGTGATCGTACTGGAAAACTACCAGGGCCAGAGCGCGACCGATGCTTATGGCATCGCCGAGCCCTCCAACATCGCCACCGCGCCCGCGATCGCCAACGCCGTATTCAACGCGATCGGCGCGCGCCTGCGCGGCCTGCCGATGACGCGCGCCGCGGTGCTGGCCGCGCTCGGCCGCCTGCCACAAAGGAGTTGAGCGATGGACCGCTTCGCATGGCAGAGCGCGCGTTCGGTGGCCGAAGCAGCCTCGTTGGGTCAGTGCACCGTGGCGGAGGCGATGCTGGACGATACCGACGGCGCGGATCGCGTGGTGTTGAAGGCCGGTGGCATCGATCTGCTCGACCTGATGAAGGAAGGGCTGCTGCATCCTGGCCGGCTGGTGAATTTGCGCGACATTCCAGGCCTGAACGCGATCGCCGCCGACGCCTCGCGGATTGGCGCGCTGGTCACTTTGGAGCAACTGTCGGTCCATCCCGCGACGAGGCTAAGCTACACCGCGGTCGCCAATGCCGCGGGCGCCTCGGCCAGTCCGCAAATTCGCCATGTCGCGACGTTGGGAGGCAATTTTCTGCAACGTCCGCGCTGCTGGTATTTCCGTTCGGTCGCGCATCATTGCGCGCGCAAAGGCGGCGATCACTGCTTCGCCTTTTCCGGGGAGAACCAGTACCACGCTGTATTCGGTCACGACGGATGCGCCATCGTGCATCCCTCCACCGTCGCGACGGCGTTGCTGGCGCATGACGCGCGGGTGGAGTTGGTGAACGCTCAGGGCGCGACACGGGTCGTGCCGCTGGCGTCGTTTCTTGTCGGACCCGACGTCGATGTCACGCGCGAAACGGATCTGCGCGCCGGGGAGGTGTTGACCGCGGTGTTGCTGCCCCCCGTCGCGGCCGGCTCGCGGTCGGTCTTCATGAAGCAAGCGGAACGGTTGTCCGCCGACTGGCCGATCGCCGATGTCGCCGTCGTGCTGGATCGCGCGCCGGACGGACAGTGCCGCGCTGCCTCCATTGTACTGGGCGCCGCCGCTCCGGTACCGTGGCGCGCGCGGACGGCCGAGGCCACGTTGACCGGCCGGGTTATCGACGCCGCGGCGGCGCGCGCGGCGGGGGAGGCGGCCATCGCCGGCGCCGCGCCGCTCAGCCACAACGCTTACAAATTGCCGATCCTGGCGACTCTGGTACGCCGGGCCGTGCTGGCGGCGGCCGAAATCCCCGATCAGGAGACGATGCCATGACGTTACGAACGCCCAGACGCCAGACCGCGCTTGGCCTTTTGGCCGCCGCCGGTGCCGCGCTGACGCCGGTATTGTCGTCAGCCCAGGAACTGGCTCCGATTGTGTTGCCGGCGCCGCGGGAAGATTTCGGGCGGTCGCTGGGGCAGGTGTTGAAAGCGCGCCAGTCGCGGCGGGAGTTCGCGCCGCGTCCGCTGCCGCCGCTGGTGCTGTCGGAGTTGCTGTGGTCCGCCTATGGCGTGAACCGGCGGGCCACCCAGGACCGCACCGCGCCGTCATGGCGGCATGCACGGGAAACTCAGATCTACGGCGTCACCGCCGAGGGTGCCTGGCAATACGATCCGCTGACGCATCGTCTGCTGCCGCGTCTGGCCGGTGACATCCGCGCCCAGGCCGGGACGCAGGATTATGTCGCCGGCGCGCCACTCAATTTGGTGTATGTCTCCGATGCCACGCATATGAGTGGCGTGTCGCGGGAGGAACAGCATCGCGTCGCCGCGGCGGATATCGGCTGCATCGGCCAGAATGTCTATCTTTATTGCGCCTCGGAAGGGCTGGCGTGCGTGTTCCGCGCATCGTTGGACACCGACCGGCTGGCCGGGACATTGAGGCTGGCGGAAACGCAATTCATCAGTTTCGCACAGACGGTGGGATATCCGAAGGGATAATGCCTCAGACCTGGTTCTTTCGGACGTGGCGCCGTGCGGTTTTTGGCCGAGGCGGTGTTCGGCGCCGGCATCGCCGGCAGCGTGATCGGGATCGCGTCGTCCAGGATCGTGGCGACGGTTTCCGGATGGCCGGGGCCAATTTCCCGCACCGCGGTCGCCGGCGGATTTCTGTTCTCCGCCGCGGTCGGAATATTCTTCGGCTATTTTCCCGCCCGCGAAGCCGCCAGCCTCAATCCGATCGAGGCGCTGCGTTACGAGTAAGAAGGCACGAAACTTGCTGGTTGCGGTTCATGCCGAATGCGTCATCCTGGCGACGGCTCAACGGAAGGAGACGCGGCGATGGCGGTTCATTCAATCCCAACACGACGGCGGCTGTTGCTGGCGGCATCGTCGTTGCCTCTGTCGGCGCCGATGATCTGGACCCGCCGGGCCACGGCGGCGCAACAGTTGGTGGTCCGCACGCCGGGCGGATCCTTCGATGAGGTCAAGAAGAAAACTGTCTACGACCCGTTCCGCGAAGCCACGGGGATTGAGATCGTTCCGGTTGCCGCCACCGCCGCGAAGCTGCTGGCGATGTTCAAAGCGGGACAGGTCGACATCGACGTCATCGACACCGGCGACGACGTGTTGCTGCAGCTTGAGAAAGCCGGCGCGCTGGATCCGATGCCGTATAAAGACTTCAAATACACCAACCCTGACGATATCGAGCCGGGTGTGAAGCGGTCCCACCAGGTTGGCTCCTTCGTCTACGCGTTCGTGCTTGGCTCCAACACCCAGGCTTACCCCGCGGGCAAAGAGCCCAAAAACTGGGCTGAATTCTGGGATGTCAAGGCATTCCCGGGACCGCGCGGACTGGCCGACATGGCGTCCGGCGCGCCCAACCTGGAGATCGCGTTGATCGCGGATGGCGTGCCGATGGACAAGGTCTATCCGGTCGATATCGATCGCGCGTTTAAGTCGATGTCGCGCATCAAGGACTCGGTGCCGAAATTCTGGGACACCGGCGCGTTGGCCGCGCAAATGCTGGCCGACAAAGAAGTGGCGCTGGAGGTCCTGTGGAGCACAAGGTTGCAGGTCGCCGCCGATGGGGGAGCGTCGGTCGCGGCGCAATGGAACCAGAATCAGATTTTGGTGCAGGCCTATGGACTGACCAAAGGTGCCAGCAACGCCGCGGCAGGGGTCAGGTTCATCGACTACAGCATCAGCCCCGAGGTACAGGCGCGCTGGTTGAAGGCCTACAAAGCCATTCCGGTCAATCAGAAAGCATATCCTGACACATCGCCGCAATTGATCGACCCGACAACGAAATTGCCCTGGACGAAGTCGAAGGGCTTCCAGAACGATATCGAATGGTGGGCGGAGAATCGCACGAAGGTCAGCGACTACTGGTCTAAATGGGTTCTGCGATGAACGAGGCATCCTTGCCCGGACATGGCAAGGGTGCATTGAATCTGGAGGGCCTGACGAAGCTGTATGGCGAGGAGCGTGTCGTCGACGCCATCGACGCGCGGATCAGGCCGGGAGAGTTCTTCTCGCTGCTCGGCCCTTCAGGCTCCGGAAAGACTACGACGTTGATGATGATCGCGGGGTTCGTGACGCCGGATGGCGGTGCGATCAAGGTGGATGGCGCCGATTTTACCCACATGCCGCCGCAACGCCGCGGTCTGGGCATGGTGTTTCAGAATTACGCGATCTTTCCGCACCTGAATGTGTTCGAAAATGTCGCGTTTCCGTTGCGCGCGCGGCGCGTGCCGGAGCCCGAGTTGCACCAGCGCGTGCAAGAGGCACTTGAACTGGTACGCCTGGACCGTTTCGCGAAGCGTTTCGCGCGGCAATTATCGGGAGGGCAGCAGCAACGCGTGGCGATCGCTCGTGCCATCGTGTTTCGCCCTGGGATCGTTCTGATGGACGAACCGCTCGGCGCGCTGGACAAGAACCTGCGTTATGAAATGCAAGTAGAAATCAAGGAAATCCAGCAACGCCTCGGCATGACCGTGGTTTACGTGACGCACGATCAGGAGGAGGCGATGAACATGTCCGACCGCATCGCCATCATGAACCACGGCCGCATCGAGCAACTGGGTCCTCCCACCGAAATTTATGAGCGACCGATCAATGCGTTCATCGGCCGCTTCCTGGGCGAGGCGAACCTGATCGCGGGCACATTGGAACAGATCGCGGGTGAAGAGGCGTCGGTGCGCTCGGATGATGGGATCCTGTTGCGTGGTCGTTTCAATCGTATCGCGACCGGAGGGCGTAAAGCGTCGCTGTTCGTGCGACCGGAGAAGTTGAGTTTCGGGGCCGCAGCGGGTGGTAACGTTGTCGAAGGCACGGTCCGGCGCCGATCGTTCCTGGGGAACATCATTCGCACCGTGGTGCAGGCCGCCCCAGAGACCCATCTGACGATCGATCAACCTAACTTAAACGAAGGCACCGAACCCGAAGTCGGCGCGACGGTCACCGTTAACTGGTCGGTCGCCCACAGCCTGATTCTGTTGGACTAATATGCGAGACCGCACCGCTTTGCTGATGTTACCCGCCTTCGCCATGCTGGCCGTGGTGTTCCTGACGCCGTTGGTCTGGTTCTTCATTCAAACGTTATTCGCCGATCCTTCAGTGCTGTGGGATGAAATCGTCACCGTCGTGACGTCGCGGGCCATGTCGCAGGCGATTCTCACGACGAACTGGGTCTCGGCGCTGGTAACCATCACCGTGCTGGTGACGGGCTATCCGATCGCATACTACCTGGCGAACCGAGGCGGACCGCGCTTTACCTTGGTACTGTTCTGCGTCGTCGTGCCGTATTTCACCAGTGTGATCGTGCGCACCTATTCGTGGATGGTGCTTCTGGGCCGCACCGGTTTGATCAATCAGGCGCTGCAAGGTCTTGGTGTGATCGATGCGCCGCTGCCGCTGCTTTACAACAAGATCGGCATCGTGATCGGCATGACCTATGTTCTGCTGCCCTACATGGTGCTGACCTTGTTCGCCGCGATGAAGTCGATCGATGGCAATCTTATTCGAGCCGCCCGCGGCATGGGCGCCAGTGGCCTGATGATCTTCTGGCGGATTTATCTGCCATTGAGTTTGCACGGCGTGATCTCCGGCGCGCTGATCGTGTTCATTCTGTCGATCGGGTTTTTCATTACGCCCGCGTTGATGGGCGGCCCGTCAGACGTGATGGTCGCGATGCTGATCGAGCGGTCGGTGGAGATCACCCTCGATTGGCCGGCGGCGGCGGTGATGTCATTGTTCCTGCTGGCCGTCACGTTGGTGCTGTACGCGATTTATTATCGGGTCACCGACCTGCGCCGGTTGATGGGGACCTGATGCAGCGCGCTTTGCCGATTTATGTCGTGTCGATCTGCCTGGTGCTGATGGGGCCGATCGTGATCGTGGTGATCCTGTCGTTCAGCGGTGCCGGTTACCTGCGGTTCCCGCCGACGTCGTTTTCGTTGCGTTGGTTCGCGCGTTTCCTCGGCGATCCGCAATGGCGGGCATCGTTGTGGTACAGCGTGATCATCGCGGCGATCGCCTGCGTCGTCGCCACGATAGTGGGGTTCTTCGCCGCTTATGCGTTCGTGCGCGGCGCCTTTCCGGGCAAAAAATTGCTGCTGTCGGTGCTCCTGCTGCCGATCATCGTGCCAACGGTGATCACCTCGATCGCGATGTACTTTCTGTCCGCGCGCTGGCATCTGGTCGGCAACCTGGTCTGGATCGGCATCTGCCACGCGGTGATCGCTCTGCCGGTGGTGTTGCTGATCCTGCTGTCGTCCCTGCAAGGTGTCGATCCGAATCTGGAGCGTGCCGCTTTGAGTCTCGGCGCCAGCCGTGCCCGGCTTTTTCTCCGCGTCGTCGTGCCGCTCGCGGCACCTGGTCTGATCTCGGCGGCGCTGTTCGCGTTTCTGGCGTCGTTCGACGAACTGATAATTTCCTTGTTCCTGACTGGCATCCGGGCACAGACGCTACCGGTACGTATCTGGAACAGTCTGCACTTGGAGATCGAGCCGACCATTGCCGCGGTCAGCGCCTTTCTGATCGGTGTGACGGCGCTGGTGCTGCTGCTTGACTTCTTGCTGCGCGGGCGGCGCGCGGCCACCATGAACGCACAACGATAGGGGATTGTTCCGATGACGCTGGCTCGGCATGGAGCGATCGTGATTGGCGCCGGGGTCGCCGGTTTGTCCACGGCCTTGTATTTGCGCCGCGCCGGCGTCGAGGTCGCGGTGATCGATCCGCTGCCGCCCGCCGGAGGTGCCTCGTTCGGCAACGCCGGGCTGTTGAGTCCCGACACCGCGGTGCCGATCGCGCTGCCTGGCATGCTGCGCAAGGTTCCAGGCTGGCTCATGGATCCTTTGGGCCCGCTGTCGGTACGGCCGGCTTATTTTCCGCGCGCTTTGCCCTGGCTGATGCGTTGGATCGAGGCTGGACGATTGGATCGTGTGCTCGTGATTTCCGACGCGATGCGCGCGCTGCATGGCGAGTCGTTGGGATGTTGGCAGGAACTGTTGGGGCCGTCGCTGTATCGTGACCTGATCCGGCCGACTGGTCAGGTGCAGGTGTGGGAAGGCGACGCGGATACGGCGAACGCCCAGGTTGAAAAGCGGGTGAGGGAGAGGCATGGGATCAGGGCGGATGTTCTGACCGCGGACGATTTGCGGCAGATGTTCCCCGGCATCGCGCGCGAGGTGACTCGCGGTCTGCTTGTGCCTGGCAACGGGTTTACCGTCAGTCCGGGGCGCAGCGTGCGCACGTTGGGGGAGTTATTTCAGCAAGAGGGCGGCGTGCTGATCAACGAACGTGCCATGAAACTCATTCCGGCCGAGGGGGGCGGCTGGATGGTGATGACCAATGCCGCGAACCGCTCGACCGAGCATGTTGTCGTCGCGACGGGGGCGTGGTCGCGGCAATTGCTCGATCCTTTGGGGATTAAGGTCGCGCTGGAAACCGAGCGTGGCTACCACGCCATGCTGTTCGACCCCGAGGTGATGCCGTCGCTGCCGATCAGCAACAAAACCCGCGCGTTCGGCGTGACGCCGATGGAGGATGGGTTGCGTGTCGCGGGGACTGTTGAAATCTCCGGTCTCGATGCGCCGCCAAATGAGGAACGGGCGAAGATCCTTGTTCAGCATGCGAAGCAAATGTTCCCGGCGTTGCGCGGTGAGAAGGTGCGATACTGGATGGGTTTCCGGCCGTCCACGCCTGATAGTTTACCAATTCTGGGTGGCGTGCCCGATCGTCCCGGTTTGCATTTCGTGTTTGGGCACGGTCATTTCGGCATGACAGGTGGACCGCCCAGTGGACGGCTGGTTGCGCGGCTGATCACGGGTCAGGCGCCGGGGATCGACCCCGCGCCATATTCCGCGCAACGCTTCCGCTGAAGGAACAGGATCATGGCGGATATCTTCCATTCCGGCTTCAAATCGATGCCGTATTGGTGGGAGGCGTATCATCCCACCGCGACCGATCCGGTGGATTTGCCATCCCGTGTGCGCGTGGCGATCGTCGGCGGCGGCTATGGCGGCTTGTCCACTGCCTTGGAGGCGGCGAAGCACGATATCGGTTGTGTCGTCCTGGAAGCCGCTGAGCTCGGCTTCGGCGCCAGCACGCGCAACGGCGGCGGCGTCAGTGGCGGCGTCAACATCGGCAAGAGTTTTTCAGGCAAGGGTCTCGATCCGTCATCGGAACGGGCACAGGCGGTGCTGGCCGACGGCGCGGACGCGTTCGGCCTGATCGAGCGCCTGATCGCGGAAGAAAAGATCGAGTGCCACTGGAAGAAAACCGGCCGATTCGTCGGCGCGTGGACTCCGAAGCATTATGCCGCGCAGGCGAAGAAGATCGCGCTGTTGAATGAAGCCGCGCGCTCCGAGGCTTACATGATTCCGCGCGAACACCAGCGCGAGGAAATGGCGAGCGACTATTATTACGGCGGCATGGTGGTGGAGCGGTCGGCGCAATTGCATCCGGCGTTGTACTATAAGGGATTGCTCGATGCCTGCCGGCGGCACGGCGTTCCTGTTTGCGCCAAAGCCGGTGTGCGCAAGGTCACCGAGCGTAACGGCGGTTGGGAAGTGCTGACCGAACGCGGAACCGTGCTCGCCGACGAAGTGGTGATCGCCACCAATGGCTACACCGGCGACATCACGCCGGAACTGAAACGCCGCGTGGTGCCTCTGGCCAGCCACATCATCGCGACCGAGGAGCTGCCACCCGAACTCGCCGCGTCCCTGATCCCGAAGCAGCGCACCTTGGCGGATACGCGGCGGGTGCTGTGCTATTACCGGATGTCGCCGGATGGCAAGCGGATGATCTTCGGTGGCCGCGCGCGGTTTACGCCGGTGACGCCGAACGAAAGCGCGCCGATCCTGCATCGTTTCATGACCGATCGGTTTCCGCAGTTGCGCGACGTCAAAGTGACGCATGCCTGGACGGGGAATGTCGCCTTTACCCTGGACGCGCTGCCGCATATGGGACATCAGGATGGCATGCATTATTTGCTTGGCTGCAACGGCAGCGGGGTGGCGATGATGACGTATCTGGGGTGGCAAACCGCGCGCAAGATCGCCGGCGTCGCCAATCACCCCTGCGCGTTCGACACGGAAGACTTCCCGACGCACGCTTTATATTCCGGCAATCCCTGGTTTCTGCCGGCGATCGGCGCGTGGTATCGCCTTCGTGATGAACTGGACCGCGGTCTCGCGGGATCGCGGTAATCAGCCACCCGTTAAATGCGATCCGTCGAAGGGGCGATCCGGGCGGTACGGGGCGATATCCAGATTGGGCGTTTCGTCACGCGCCAGAGTGCCAACGATCGCGCCGGTCACGGCGCCAAACGTCACGCCCAGATGGCCGTGGCCGAACGCGTAAATCACGTTGCGATGGCGCGGCGAACGGCCGATTACCGGCAACGAATCCGGCGTCGAAGGGCGGGATCCAACCCAACGGCTCGCGACGTTCAATTCAAGGCCGCGGATCAGCGCGGCGGCGGGTGCGAAAATCCGCATCGCACGATCATGATCGGGTGGCGCGTCGATCGCCGTGAACTCCGCCATCGTGGTCATGCGCAGGCCAATGGACAGTGAAACGATCGAGACGTTGCGGTCGCCGGACGCAACGGAAATCGCCGGCATGTTCGGCGCGTTTTCGATCATGATGTGGTAACCGCGTTCGGCCGTCACCATAGGCTTTTCGCCAAGCTGGGCCGCGAGGTCGCGCGACCAGGCACCGGTCGCCAGCACCACCAGATCGCAGTCGTGACGCCCAACATCGGTGACAACGCGCGCGACCCCGGCATCACCGGGTTCAAAGCCACGCACGGTTTCCCGCAGCACGTGGCCGCCTCGGGCAACGACCGAGTCGATGATCGCCTCGGTCAACGCCAGCGGATTGGTCACTGTCTGAACGACGGGGTAATGCACGCCGGCGATCACTCGGTCCGACAAGGCCGGTTCCAGATCGCGCAAGGCCGGACCGTCGAGTTCGTGCGCCTCGATCCCGTGCCGCCGGCGCATGGCGATACCGCCGCGCGCGCCCTCGAACGCCGCCTGAGATTCATAAACGAAGATCAGGCCGGTGGTGTGGATCAGATCCGGCCGGCCGATCTCCGCGAGCAACGCGTCGTACGCGGTGCCGGCGTGGGTCAGTAACGCGGCGCGGGCGCCGGCGATCGCCTCGGCCCGGTCCAAAGCGCGCCGGAAACGCAACAACCACGGCAAGGTTTCCGGCAGATGCTTCCAGCGGATCACCAACGGATGCATCTTATCCAACAGCATCTTCGGTACATCGCGCAGCATCCCGGGCATGCCCAACGGCGGCACGGATGCCAGGCCGATACTGGCGGAATTGCCGAAGGACGCACCGTGGCCAGGCGCTCCCTGGTCGATCACGGTGACGTCGAAGCCTCGGCGTAACAATGCCAACGCGGAACAGGCGCCGACGATGCCGCCACCGAGAACGAAAGCGCGCTGGCTCATGCGGCGCAATCCCGTTCATGCGACGACGCTGGATCCAGCACCGTCGTTCGCCGCATGTCGCGGATTTGTGTCAGGTCGTAACGGCAACCTCGGTGCATGACAGCGCGGTTATCCCACAGCACAAGGTCACCCACACGCCACGCGTGCCGATAAACGAACTCCCGCTGCGTCGCGTGTTCCTGTAGATCGCGCAACAGGATTCTCCCGGCGGGCAGCGGCAGGCCGGTCACGCGCCGCGCATGGGCTCCGATATAAAGGGTCTTGCGTTCGCTTCCGGGATGCACCCGCACCAACGGCCAGCGCACCGGGGGCATTGCGCCGCGGATTTCTTCCTCGGTCGGTTCCCAACCCAGAGTGCTTCGCGAATGGTGCACCCAATGCTCGGCGAAACGATCTTCGGCCTCGGCGCGCAGAAAATCGGGCAGCGTATCGTAAGCGGCCCGGCAATCGGCGAACTCCGTCTCGCCGCCCCATGGCGGCACCGCGACCGCGCGCAGCATGGAATATTTCGCCGCCGGACGCTGATAGGAACTGTCGGTATGCCACAGGCGCGTTCCCAGCAGCGACAGCACGCGGCGATGATCCGGATCGATGACGTAACCGTTTTCGTCGAGATTGGACAGGTCGATCATCTGCTCGGGAACGCGGCTATCGGCGGTCTTGACCGCTTTCTTTCGCCCTACGTCCGGCGGTCCGAAATTCGCGGTGAACGCCAGTTGTTGGGCGTCATCCACCGATTGCGCGGGAAACACCAGCACGGCGTATTGATCGATCGCGCGCTCGAACTCCCGCGCGACGGCGGCGTCGATTGGCTGACGCATGTCGAAGCCGCCTACCTCGGCCACGAAGTGCTGGTGCAGCGGTCTGAATGTGAGCGGCATGGCATCGACCCCCTCCGGCGGCGGTCGTGCTGGTGTAGCGCGTCCGCACCCGGTGACAAAGGTCGCGCTGTGAGAGCCAATGGCATAGCATGAACTCGCCAGTTTGGGAGGTTCGTTCGACATGACGCAAGGCCATGGTCCGCTTCAGGGTGTGAAAGTCGTCGCCTGCTCCACCGCCCAGGCGGGGACGGTGCCGTATATGCTGATGGCCGATCTTGGTGCCGAAGTCATCAAGATCGAGGTGCCGGAGGGTGGTGACAATTCCCGCGGCTCGACCGTGTTTCCCGGATTTCCCAGTACGTATTTCGAAACGAACAACCGCGGCGTGAAAAGCGTCACGTTGAACCTGAAGTCGGAGGAGGGCAGGGCGATCCTGCGCAAGCTGGTCGCGAAGGCGGATCTGTTCGGGCAGAACTTCCGGCCAGGTGCCGCGGAGAAGAACGGTTTCGGTTATGAAGACCTGCGAAAGATCAATCCGAAGTTGGTTTATGTGTCGATCTCGGGCTACGGCCCCAACGGTCCGCACGCTTCGCTGCCGGGCACCGATTCCATGGCGCAGGCGTTGGGCGGTATCGCCGAGGCTTATTCGACGCCGGGTCAACCATTGCGTACCGGCATCGTCTCCGTCGCCGACGAGACCTGCGCCATTCTGGCGTTCGGCGGAGCGCTGGCGGCGCTGACTTACGCGCGCGCCACGGGGATCGGGCAGAAGGTCGATTGCTCGTTACTCGGCGGCCAGATCCGCCTGATGGGATGGACGCTGACAACGACGATGTGGCGCGACAGCAATCCGGTCACAGGGCAGGCGCGCATCACGGGCACCGCGTCGCGGCCGGGCATGAGCGCCAGCTTCAACGACCGGGACGGCAAGCCTCTGGTGTTTCAATTGAATGGCGCGCGCCAGTGGCGGGACTCGATGACCGCCCTGGGGTTCTTCGAAGCGTTGGAACAAGCTGGCTTTTCCGACCTCGGCGTGATCATTGGCTCTGACGAACGGCGGGTCACGTTGTTGCGATTGCTGGATGAACTCTTCGCGACCGGCACGCGCGACGATTGGGTCGCCCGGCTGCGCGGCGCCGATATCGTTTCGGCACCAATCAACACGTTACTGGAAGCGTCCAACGATCCGGACGTGCTGGCGAACGGTTACGTGACCGAGGTAGACTACCCAAAGCACGGCAAGACTCTGAAAGTACACGGCTCACCCTGGCATTTTTCGGAAACGCCCGCCCGCATCGGCGTCGCCCCGGAACTGGGCGCGGACAATGCCGAGGTATTGAGCGACCTGGGATACAGCGACGCGGAAATTGAAGATCTAAGGGCGAGAAAAATTATGTAAATCCGCCCGAAGCACATAAGTGTGAGCCAGATCACAGTCACCTTCGACGGGCCATGTTAGGGGAAAACACTCAATCGTCGTGGCCCCAACCTATGAACGGCGATTGGGTGGGCCAGGACTCCTGGCTCAGGTCAACCCGGACCTGACTTTGACCCAGTCTTCGGAAGAAGGCTGGGTCACTTTTTTCCGCGGCATTCCACAAAAAACGAGATGCAGTCTAGGTTCTGATACGGCTCGCGTTTGGTTTGCGGTCTTGACAGCGAGGTGGGTGTGCTGCGCTTTTGCATGCATCCAAAGTCGGCTCGCGTCGGGCGAGCCATCCCGTCACGACAACATCAGGGGCAAAGGCGACGCGTTTCTCAAACCTGGGCAAATCACCCGGCTTGTTCCACCAGCCAGGAGGCGCGCTGCGCCTGACAAACCAGGACAGGGCCAAAAAATGCCTCGCGGACGTCGCGCGGGAGCAAAAAAAGGAGGGAATAACCCATGAGTGCCACGACATCTCCGGCGGACATGTTCAGCCGGCAGAGAATCATCGCCAGGACAGGTTTTAGCCGGTGGATGGTGCCCCCGGCTGCCCTATGTGTGCATTTATGCATCGGCCAGGCCTATGCGTTCAGCGTCTTCAACCTACCAATGACACGGCTGTTGGGCATCACGCAGTCCTCTCCAGATGACTGGAAACTGACTGATCTCGGCTGGATCTTCTCGATCGCGATCGTGTTTCTCGGATTGTCCGCCGCGGTGCTCGGCCGCTGGGTGGAGGAGGGCGGGCCGCGCCGCGCGATGGTCACCGCCGGCCTGTGCTTCGGCGGCGGCTTCCTGGTGTCCGCCGCCGGCGTCTACATCCACAATCTCTGGGTCGTCTACCTCGGTTACGGCGTGCTCGGCGGCATCGGCCTCGGACTGGGCTATATCTCTCCGGTTTCAACGCTCATCAAATGGTTTCCCGATCGTCCCGGCATGGCCACCGGCATGGCGATCATGGGTTTCGGCGGCGCGGCTTTCATCGCCTCGCCGCTGTCGGTCTGGCTGATGCGGCAATTCTCCACGCCAACCCATGTCGGCGTCGCCGAGACCTTCATCGTTCTTGGCGTGGTTTATTTCTGCTTCATGATGGTCGGCGCCGCGATCGTCCGCCTGCCGCCACCCGGCTGGACGCCTGAAGGCTATGTCCCTCCGGCGCAACGGAAAAAACTGATCACGTCGAACGACGTCTTCGTCTACCAGGCGCTGAAGACGCCGCAGTTCTGGCTGATCTGGTGGGTGCTGTGCCTGAACGTCACCGCCGGGATCGGCGTGCTCGGCCAGGCTTCGGCGATGAGTCAGGAGATGTTCCCTGGCCACATCACCGCGGTCGCGGCGGCCGGTTTCGTCGGACTGATGAGCTTGTTCAACATGGGCGGGCGTTTCTTCTGGGCTTCGGTGTCCGACTACATCGGCCGCAAGAATACCTATTTCGTGTTTTTCGCGCTTGGGACAGTGCTTTACGCGACGGTGCCCTACGCGGGAGGGACCGGCAGTGTCGGTCTTTTCGTGCTGTGCTTCTGCGTCATCATCAGCATGTATGGCGGAGGTTTCGCCACCGTGCCGGCCTATTTGCGCGATATGTTCGGAACCCGTTACGTCGGCGCCATCCATGGCATGCTGCTGACCGCCTGGTCCGCCGCCGGCGTATTCGGGCCGGTTCTGGTTAACTACATCCGGCAATATAACGTCGATCACGGCATTCCCAAGGCACAGGCTTACAACGTGACGATGTATCTGATGGCGGCGCTGCTGGTGGTTGGTTTCTTGTGCAACCTGTTCATCACCGCCGTGCATGAGCGCCACCACATGGAGCCGGACGAATCCGATGCCGTCGGCATGGCCGACTAACGGGAGGCAATGATGAACGCACAAACAACGCACGGCACCTCGGCGGTGCATTTGCTCCTCGCATGGGGCCTCGTCGGAATTCCTTTGGCCTGGGGCGTGGTCGAGACGTTGCTGGCGGCGCTGAAACTGTTCGGCTAACGGGCGTCTTCAGTCGAACCGGGAAAAGTCCGCCGGCCGTTTTTCCATGAACGCGGCGAAGGCTTCCGCTGCCTCGGGCGAGGCCACGCGGGCGCGGAACAATTCAAGTTCCTCGCCGATGCGGCCGGTCAGGTCGGGCTTGCCGCGGCGCATCAGGTGTTTGGTCTGGCGGATCGCCTGAGGCGGTAGCGCGGCCAGCCTCTCGGCGACCGCTCGCGCCGCGGTCATCAGGTCGGCGTCGTCCACGACCTGATAGACGAAGCCGGCCGCGTGCGCCGTCTCGGCATCCAGCGGATCGCCCAACAGCAGCATCGCGCTGGCGCGCTGGTGGCCGAGCATTTGTTGGAATAGTAACGAACTGCCGGCCTCGGGCACCAGGCCCAGCCGGGTGAATGGCATCACGAAGCGGGCGGAGCGGGCGGCGACGATCAGGTCGCAGTGCGCCAGCATGGTGGTGCCGACCCCGACCGCGGCGCCGTTGACGGCGGCGACCAACGGCTTCGTCAGCGTGGACAGCGCGGTGAGGAAGGGCGACGCGGCGGAGGTGTTGGCGCCGGCCGCGCGTTGCTGGAAGTCTTTGATGTCGTTGCCGGAGGTGAACGTGTCGCCGGTGCCGGTCAGCAGCATGACGCGGATCGTTGGATTGGCTTCGGCCGAGGCGAAGGCATCGACGACTCCGGCGTACATGGCGCGGGTGAGGGCGTTCTTTTTCTCCGGCCGGTTGAAGCGGATTTCCATGATGGCACCGGCGCGGGTGACAATCAGTTCTTCGGTCATGCGTGTCTCCCTTGTTGAGGCAGCGTAAGGGCGAGAACGGCGGCCGGCAAATGCGAATGGCTGGCCTGATCGAGGATCGGGATGTGATGATCCTGTCGCGGAACGTGCGGCGAGAGATAGCCGGCCCCCGGTTGCACACGGGGCCCGGCCATGACGTTGGAACGGATAGTGCGACGACATCGACTTGCCGCGACGGCATGACGGCGGTGCGCGGTAATGACGGGGTGCGACGACGCGCGATGACACTGACCACGTGCGAGGACCCCGACAAGGGGCGGAGATGTGGACGTGCGGCTACCTACGCCGGCGCAGGTTGCCTTATCGCTTCAAGGCCGCGGCCGGCTCACGCGGCCTTATGCCGCTCGCGCAGGAACTGGAAGAACTCCACGCCTTCGCGCAACCGCCGCTGCATCATCTGCGGACTGCGCACCATCTCACCCACGATGGACGCGATCTTCGGCGCGCGGAAGTAAAACCGTTTGTAGAACGTTTCCACGTTGTCGAAAATCTCGGTATGCGACAGATGCGGGTACGACAACGGCGCGATCTGGATGCCCTCGGCGTCGATCAGTTCGGCGTGGTCCGCGTCGAGCCAGCCATTCTCCACCGCCTGCTTGTACAGGAACGTTCCGGGATACGGCGCGGCCAGCGACACCTGGATCGTGTGCGGATTGATATCGGTGGCGAAGCGGATCGTTTCCTCGATGGTTTCTTTCGTCTCCCCGGGCAAACCGAGGATGAAGGTGCCGTGGATCTTGATTCCCAGTTCGTGACAATCCTGGGTGAATTTGCGGGCGACCTCGATGCGCATGCCCTTCTTGATGTTGTGCAGGATCTGCTGGTTGCCGCTTTCGTAACCGACCAGCAACAACCGCAGCCCATTGTCCTTCAGTACCTTCAGTGTCTCGCGCGGCACGTTCGCCTTGGCGTTGCACGACCACGTCACGCCCATCTTGCCCAACTCGCGCGCGATCGCCTCGGCGCGCGGCAGATTGTCGGTGAAGGTGTCGTCGTCGAAGAAGATCTCCTTCACCTTCGGCCAGTACGACATCGCGAGGCGGATTTCCTCGGCCACATGACCCGGCGAGCGGACGCGGTAATTGTGCCCGCCGACGGTCTGCGGCCACAGGCAGAACGTGCAGCGGGATTTGCAGCCGCGGCCGGTGTACAGCGAAACGTATGGATGCATCAGGTAGCCGATGAAGTAATCCTCGATGCGCAGGTCGCGCTTGTAGACCTCGGTCACGAACGGCAGTTGATCCATGTCTTCCAGGATCGCCCGGTCCTTGTTGTGTACGATCGCGCCGGCGGCGTTGCGGTAGGAAATGCCGTCGATCGCGCTCCAGTCGCGGCCCTCGGCGACTTCCTTGATGGTGAAGTCGAACTCGTTGCGCGCCACGAAGTCGATCGGCGGCCCGTTGGCGAGGCTCTCGGTCGGCTGCACCGCCACCTTGGCGCCGACGAAGCCGATCTTCAGCGACGGGTTGGCGTCCTTCAAAGCCTGGGCCACCTTCACGTCGGAAGCGAACGACGGCGTCGAGGTATGGATCACGCACAATTCGTGCTGACGCGCGGAGGCGACCACCGTCTCCAGCGACGTGCGGGCCGGCGGCGCGTCGATCAGCTTGCTGCCTGGCACCAAAGCCGCCGGTTGCGCCAGCCAGGTCGGGAACCAGAAAGATTTGATCTCCCGCCGCGCCTGGTAGCGTGAGCCCGCGCCGCCGTCGAAACCATCGAACGAAGGGGGCTGGAGGAACAGGGTCTTCATCATAACGCGGGTGATCCTTTGGATAGCCCCCCAGAGGCCAGCCCGTCCTGGGACGGGATCTCCTGGGGCGGAATTTTCGGCGGATGGCCGTGCGGGGTGGGCCGAGCCGGCGTGTCGGCCTCGAGCGTCTGGCCGCGCCAATCGACCTGGCGTCCGGCATGGCTCACGACCCACTCGGCGACCGATAGCAGATCTCTCAACGGCAGAAGCCAGAGCGGGCCGCGAAATGCAAGCCCTCCCAGCATCGGGCGCAACGCGCGGTCGATCGCCGTGACCGTCAGGCCACGCACAGCCCAGACCAGCAGCAGCAATGTCCAGGCCCAGGGCGCGCCGCCGGAGGCGATCACGGTCAGCAGGGCCAGCACCAGCGGATATTGCAGCATGGAGGCGGCGAACGCGGCCGGCACCAGCGTGCGGATCGTGCGGGCCCACCGTAGTTCGTGGCGCCAAAGCGCGGGAAGCGTGCGTTCCGGGACGGTCGTGGCGACGACTGTATCGGCCAGCGCCACATCGAGTCCCTCGGCCAACACCAGCCGGCCGAGGACATTGTCGTCCGCGAGGTGGTCCTTCAGCGCCTCGAGCCCACCGACCAGCCGCAACGTGTCGCGGTGCAGGCACATCGTCGCGCCCAGACAATCGCGGCGGCCGAACAGCCGGCCCATCAGGGCGCCGGGCAGAAAGCCGTGGGTGATCTGGGTGGCGCCCAGAACACACGCGGTGGCACGAAACGCCGGCACCCCGGTGTACAGCGTCGTCACAAGCCCAACTCCTGGGCGGTCAAGCGCGTCCGCCAGCCGGCGCAGGTAATCCGGCCGGGCGTGTACGTCGGAGTCGGCGATCACCAGGATGTCGTGCCGCGCCAATGGCAGCATGTTGATGAGGTTGCCGACCTTAGGATTGGAGCCGTGCGGCGACGTGTCGATCACCAGCTGAACATTCGGATACCGGGCCTGGAGCGCGCGGACCACGGGGATGGCGGTGTCCGCGGTCTCATTGACGCCGCAGACGATCTGGAATCCAGGCGGGTAGTCCTGCTCGCACAAAGTGACCAGCGCCTGGTCCAGCATAGGTTCCTGGCCGTGCAGCGGTTTCAGGATGGTGATCGGGCCGGTGCCCGTCGCGATGCGGGCGGCCTTCCGGGTGAAGCGCGCCGTCGCGATCCCGCCGGCCAGCACCTGCATCGTCCCGGCCAACGTCAACGCGGCGAGGGTACTCGCCATCAGCATCGGATCAGAATCCCAGGATTGCTGTTGCCATGTCCGACCGGGTTTCATCGGGACATGGACCGTGTTTTCCCGTCATCACCGGGCCCGACCCCGTTGGCGCTGAACCAGCACGGCGAGCAGCGTGGCGCCCCCGATCCTTCGTCATGGTCCGGCTCGCCCGGACCATCGGTTTCCCCAAAATCGCTCTCACCGGTGCGTATGTGCTGATGGTCCGGTCGAGCCGGACCATGACGATGAGGGAACGGGGGCCTGACCCGATGATCTGTCTGGGCACGCTCGGAGACAGATGGCCGGGTCGGGGCCGGGCCATGACGGGGTGGACAGGTTGGGTCACGATCCGGCCCGCATGGTGCCGCCGGACAGGTCCACGACCTTGCGTTTCAGGCTGTTGATCAACGGCGCGGGGTCGCCCGAGGCCAGCAAGGCCCGGAAATCCGAGCGCTGTACCGCGACCCGGCTGATCGTGCCGTCCAGCAACACGTCGATGATCCGCCAGCCCATGGTGCTGGTGCGCATGACGTAATCGATCCGCACCGGATCGCCGCCGGTCGGGATCAGCCGCGATTCGGCGATGACGTCCTGACCCGAGGGACGGGTTTGCGGCATCACCTCGAACTTCTCGTCGCCGGGCTTGTCGAAGTTGGCGGTGTAACTGGCGATGGTGAAGGCGCGGAACACGGTGAACAGCGTGCCGCGCGAGGCTTCGTCCAGCGACGGCCAGCGCAGGCCGACCGAGGTTTGCAGGATTGTGTTGAGGTCGAACACCCGGTCGATGACCGGCGCCAGAAGCGAGAAGCGCTGCTGAAACGTCCCGCCGGCGCGCATTTCGGCTTCCAGGCCGGCGTAAAGATCGCTCACCGGCTGCCGCGCGTCGGCGATCGTGGCCTGAGCACGGCTTTCCCCAATGCCGGCGGCACACCCACCCGCCAGCAACAAACTCAAGAGCGACCGGCGGCCTGGCCGCGGTCCGACGCGATCCCTGGTGTCGGTCACCGAATTATCCGGTCACGACCTGCACCGGACGCGCCACGCCCGGTGCCTCGATCCCGAACGCGGCGAGGCCGGTTTCCACGATGTCACGCACTGACAGCCCCGCCTCGGCGAGCTGTTTGGCCTGCGAGTCGTGATCGATGAACTTGTCCGCCATCACCATCGGCCGCACTTTCAATCCGTGATCCATCAGCCCTTTCCAGGCGAGGTGGTGCATGACCTGGCTCGCGAAACCGCCGATTGAGCCCTCCTCGATCGTGATCAGCACTTCGTGATGGCGGGCCAGTTGTTCAACCAGCGCGATGTCGATCGGCTTGGCGAAGCGGGCATCGGCGACCGTGGTCGGGAAGCCGCGGGCGGTCAGTTCGTCCGCCGCCTTGAGCGCGTCGCCCAATCGAGAACCGAGCGAGAGGATGGCGATGCTGTGCCCCTCGCGAACCACGCGGCCCTTGCCGAGTTGGAGAATTTCGCCGCGGGTGGGCAGCGCCACGCCGGTGCCCTCGCCGCGCGGCCAGCGGAACGCGGACGGCCGGTCGTTGATCTCGACGGCGGTGGCGACAACATGGACCAGTTCCGCCTCGTCGGACGGGGCCATGATCACCATACCGGGCAGGCAGCCCAGATATGCGATGTCGAAGCTGCCGGAGTGTGTGGCACCGTCGGCGCCCACGGGTCCGGCGCGGTCCATGGCGAAGCGGACCGGCAGCGACTGGATGGCGACGTCGTGCACCACCTGATCGAAAGCACGCTGCAGAAAGGTCGAGTAGATCGCGCAGAACGGCTTCATCCCCTCGGTCGCCAGCCCGGCGGCGAAGGTCACCGCGTGCTGCTCCGCGATGCCGACATCGAAGGTGCGGTCGGGGAAGCGCTTGCCGAATTTGTCCAGGCCGGTGCCGGAGGGCATCGCCGCCGTGATGGCGATGATGCGCGAGTCGCGCTCGGCTTCCGAGATCAGCGCGTTGGCGAACACACTGGTGTAGGACGGCGGGCCAGGCGGGGCTTTGGCCTGCTCGCCGGTGATGACGTTGAACTTCGACACACCATGGTATTTGTCGGCGGATTTCTCGGCCGGCGCGTAGCCTTTGCCCTTTTGCGTGATGCAATGGACCAGGATCGGGCCGGTGTCGTCGGCCTCCCGCACATTGCGCAGCACCGGCAGCAAATGGTCGAGGTTATGCCCGTCGATCGGGCCGACGTAATAAAAGCCCATCTCCTCGAACAGCGTGCCGCCGGTGAGGATGCCGCGGGCGTATTCCTCGGCGCGGCCGAGCGTGCGTTCGATGCCGCGCGGAAAGCGCCGGGCCATCTTGGCGCCCAGTTCGCGGAGCGTGAGAAAGTGGCGCGAGGACATCAGGCGGGACAGATAGGCGCTCATGGCGCCGACCGGGCGCGCGATGGACATGTCGTTGTCGTTGAGGATGACGATCAGCCGCGACTTCAGCGCGCCGGCGTTGTTCATCGCCTCATAGGCCATGCCGGCGCTCATGGCGCCGTCGCCGATGACGGCGATGACGTTGTTGGTGTCGCCCTTCAGGTCCCGCGCCACCGCCATGCCGAGGCCGGCGGAGATCGAGGTCGAGGAGTGCGCGGCGCCGAATGGGTCGTATTCGCTCTCGCTGCGCCTGGTGAAGCCGGACAGGCCACCGCCCTGGCGCAGGGTGCGAATCCGGTCCCGCCGCCCGGTCAGGATCTTGTGCGGGTAGGCCTGATGCCCGACGTCCCACAGCAGCCGGTCGCGCGGCGTGTCGAAGATCGCGTGGATCGCCACGGTCAGTTCCACCACACCGAGCGAGGCCCCCAGATGGCCGCCGGTGACGGAGACGGTGTCGATCGTTTCAGACCGCAGCTCATCGGCGACCTGACGCAACTGCTCCGGAGAGAAATTTCTGAGATCGGCCGGATACCGGACGCGATCCAGTAACGGCGTTTGCACAGGACTCATCTAACTGACTCTCCCTTAGCTTCGTCGTTGCACGACGAAAGCGGCCAATGCTCGCAACAGCGCGGCTCGTTCTCCAAATCCCTCGAGATGTTCGGCGGCCTGGCGGGCCAGCATGTCCGCGTGGGCCCGGGCCATTTCGGGTCCGAGCACGGCGACCATGGTGGCCTTACCGGCCGCCGCGTCCTTGCCGGCTGTCTTGCCGGTCTCTTCGGTGGTGCCTTCGACGTCCAGCAGATCGTCGGCGATCTGAAACGCGGCGCCGAGATCGCGGCCAAAGGCGGCGACCTGATGGCGCTGGCGGTGCGGTGCGCGCCCCAGTATGGCTCCGGCTTCGGCGCTGAACTGGATCAGCCGGCCGGTCTTCAGGGTTTGCAGCCGGGTCACGGCCGGCGCGTCCAGGGTCAGGCCTTCGGACACCATATCAATCATCTGGCCGCCCGCCATGCCATGCGCGCCGGCCGCGGCACCCAGGGCCATGACGAGTTCGCACCGCGCCTCCGGGTCCGAATGCGTGTCGGGTTCGGCCAGTACCTCGAACGCGCGGGTTTGCAGCGCGTCGCCGGCCAGGATCGCGGTCGCCTCATCGAATTCGATATGGGTGCTCGGCTTGCCGCGCCGCAGATCGTCATCGTCCATGGCCGGCAGATCGTCGTGCACAAGCGAATAAGCGTGCAACATTTCGACAGCGGCCGCGACCCGGGCGGCGCAGGTCTCCGACACCGAGAACAACGCGGCGGTTTCCATCACCAGGAACGCGCGCAGCCGCTTGCCGCCGCCGAGAGCCGCGTACCGCATGGCCTCGATCAGCCGCGACTCGGCGCTATCGACCGAGGGCATCAGGGTTTCCAGCGCGTTTTCCACGACACGCGCGACGCGGGACATCGCTTTCGGCAGGTCAACCTCGATTGTCACACATATTCCCCGTTCGGTTCCACTTCTTGCCCTCGGCGAGCGCGAGCAAACACCCTGTCTCCGGATCCAACGACCTGGCCGAATGCCACGATCTGGCCTGACGCCCTGGTCCTGCTGATCCCGCGCCTCCTGATGATTCCCCTGGATGGCCAGACCATGGCAAATGCTTTTCGCATCATTACAAGTCCTGCCACAGGCCTTGCGTTCCGCCAAGCCTGTGATTCTGTTCGACCGTTGTTATCCTGCCGCGCCGCAACAAAACCTCCGATTTTCAACCCGGTGCGGCATTGCGGTTACAACTGCCCCATGCCATATCCCGACCTGTCGAGTCCGGTATAGAGGCCATTCGCGGTGGTTGGTGGAACTCCCGAGGCGGCCGTGAATCCGGGCTTCCCCAGGGAGCTCCTCATGGAGCTTTCCCGGGGTTTTCCGGGACTTTCTGGGATATCTGGCGGGAGCATGATTGTATGATGCGCGTCATTCTTGCACAGCCGCGCGGCTTCTGCGCGGGGGTGGAGCGGGCGATCGAGATCGTGGAACGGGCCCTGAAGAAGTTCGGCCCGCCGATCTATGTCCGTCATGAGATCGTGCATAACCGCCATGTCGTCGAGGACCTGCGGCAACGCGGCGCGATCTTCGTCGATGAACTGGACCAGGTGCCGGACGGCGCGATGACCATCTTCTCGGCGCACGGCGTGGCGAAGAAAGTCGAGCAGACCGCCGCCGAGCGCAATCTGCCGGTGATCGACGCGACCTGCCCTCTGGTCGCCAAGGTCCATAATGAGGGCCGCCGTTACGCGCGCCAGGACCGGGAGATCGTGCTGGTCGGGCATGCCGGCCACGCGGAGGTCGAGGGCACGATCGGTCAGGTGCCCGGTACCGTCCATCTGGTGCAGACCGCCGACGACGTGGCGACGCTGAAAATTCGCGACCCGGAGAAGTTGGCTTATATTACTCAGACGACATTGTCGGTGGACGATACGCGCGGCATCATAGCGGCGCTGAAAGCCCGGTTTCCCGCGATCGTCGGGCCGGATGTGCGCGATATTTGCTACGCGACGCAGAACCGCCAGCAGGCCGTGCGCGATCTGGCCAAGCGGGTCGACCTGATCCTGGTCGTCGGCTCCCGCAACTCGTCCAATTCCAACCGCCTGCGCGAGATCGGCGAGGAACTGGGGCGGCCAGCTTATCTGATCGACGACGCCAGCGCGATGCAACCCGAATGGTTCAGGAATGTTAAGTCGGTTGGGGTGACGGCCGGTGCCTCGGCGCCGGAGTCGCTGGTGCGTGGAGTGCTGGAAGGCTTGCGCGAGATCGACGAAATCGAAGTGGCGACCCTGGATGGGGTCGCCGAGGATGTCCGGTTCCGCTTTCCCGCGGAAGTCGCGGACGCTTAAGGGGTTTTTGCAACATGACCGTGCCGTTGAACCAGGCGCTCCGGGTTGGTGCTTATGTTGTCAAACAGCATCTGCTGGGACGGAAACGCTACCCGCTGGTGCTGATGCTGGAACCGTTGTTCCGCTGTAACCTGGCTTGCGCCGGTTGCGGTAAGATCGACTACCCGGCCGAAATCCTCAACCAGCGCCTGTCGGTCGAGGAGTGCATGCAAGCGGTGGACGAGTGCGGCGCGCCGGTGGTGGTGATCGCCGGTGGGGAACCGTTACTGCACCGCGAAATCGATCAGATCGTCGAGGGAGCCATCGCCCGCAAGAAGTTCGTCATCGTCTGCACGAACGCCTTGCTGCTCGAGAAGAAGATGGAGCTGTTCAAGCCGAGCAAGTGGTTTTCCTGGTCGGTGCACCTGGACGGCGGGCGCGAGGAGCATGACATCTCCGTCTGTCAGACCGGCGTCTACGACCGCGCGGTGGCGGCGATCAAGGAATCGAAGCGCCGCGGCTTCCGCACCATCATCAACGCGACATTATTCAACAACGCGGCGCCGGAGAAGGTCGCCTCGTTCTTTGACGACGTGATGGACATGGGCGTGGACGGGATCTCGGTCTCGCCGGGCTACGCGTATGAGCGCGCGCCGGATCAGGAGCACTTTCTGAACCGGAGCAAGACCAAGGAGTTGTTCCGCGGTATTTTCCGGCGGCAAGGCAAGACGAAGTGGTCGTTCAACCAGTCGTCGATGTTCCTGGACTTCCTCGCGGGCAACCAGACGTTCCATTGCACGCCGTGGGGCAATCCGACCCGCACCTATTTCGGCTGGCAGCGGCCTTGCTACCTGCTGGGTGAGGGCTACGCGAAGACCTTCAAGGAACTGATGGATACCACGGACTGGGATCGCTACGGCACCGGCAACTATGAGAAATGCGCCGACTGCATGGTGCACTCTGGTTACGAGGCGTCCGCCGTGGCGGAAACCGTGCGGCGGCCTTGGAAAGCGGCGGCGCAGGCGATCCGCGGCATTCGCACCGAGGGGCCGATGGCGCCGGATGTCTCGCTGGCGCGGCAACGGCCGGCGGAATACGTGTTCAGCCGGCACGTGGAGACGGCGCTGACGCGGATCCGGTCGCGGAAGACAGAGCCGGAGGCCGAAGCGGCGGAGTAAGGCTGGCACGGGGCCATGCCTGATCAGGATGAGTGGCCGGCAAGGTCGAAGTGACCCCGTCGTCTTGGTCGCCCGATCCGAGGAGTCGGGTCGATGGACGAGTCCCAGTTGATACATGACATTCCGGCGGCGTTGACCCATGTGACGTTGGCGTAACGAGTTCTCTGCTATATCGGCCCGGTTGGCACGGAGACAAACGGATGCGCGTCCGCTGGGAAGGTAAGGATCCGCGGGGGCCGGGTCCGGATACTCACGACAGCCTGGCCAGTGGGGAGGCGGATATCCGTCAGCGGCACCCGTGAACGGCGCCCGAGCGGAAACCTCCGGCGCCTTGTGGCTCTGGGCTGCCGCGCTCTGCGCTTTTTTCTACTATTGGACGTTGCTGTCGGATGGCAAATTCCTGGCCGCCGAGCCGGTGCGTTACGGCCTGACCTTCAACAGCATGATCGAATATCTGGCACGCGGCCGGTTCGACGTTGACCCCGACGTCATCCTGCATGAGGGCTTCGCGCGCGACGGCCGTACCTATGCCTATTTCGGTCCCGTTCCGGCCTTGTTGCGACTGCCGATCCTGCTGTGGCCGCGGTTCCGGGACGTGGACTTCACCATCCTGTCCTGCGCGGTGGGGGCGACGCTCGGCGCGATGGCGAAACTGGCCGCCGTGCTGCGCGCGGGCCGCGCGATGCGGGCGACGCCCTGGCGCGGCCGGATCCTGCTGTTCGCATTTGCCGCGGTGGTCTTCGGCGGGGAGCAGACGCAGTTCGCCCGGCCCTCGATCTTTCAGGAGTCCCTGTATTGGGCTGGCGCGATCGCGGCGCTCTTCGTCCTTCTCGTGTTTCGTTGGTGCGTCGATCCGGACGGCCGGAAACCGCGCCATCTCGTGGTCATGGCGGTGGTGGCCGGCGTGTGCCTGTTGACGCGCGTTAGCACGAGCATCGGCCTCTACGCCGCGTGCGGCGGCATCATGCTCGCGGAACTGGTGGGGGCGATTCGAAGCGGCGAGGGGCCTTTCGTCTCGCGGGCGTTCCGGGTGATCGCGCGGACGATCCTCCTCCCGTCGCTCATTCTCATCATGTTCGTGGCAATCTGCGGATTCATCAACTTCCAGCGCTGGGGCTCCCCGCTGACGTTCCAGGACTACCGGTATTACAATTCGGCCGCGCCAGACGATCCGGTGTTCAACGTCATCCGGGATTACGGGTACTTCAATCTCCAGCGGATCCCCTTCGGATTGTCCTATTTCTTCGTTCCGATCTGGGCTGTCATCGATTCTGGCGGACACTTCCTGTTCCGCGCGTTTCAGGACCGGGTGCTTTATATCGTGGAATTGCCGCCGGCGACGTTCCTGGCCTCCGACCTGTTTCTCTGTTTCACGGCCATGCTCGGCGTCGCGTGGCTGGCGCGCGCGCGATCGATCGCGATCGATCGGTTCGCCGCCTGTCTGGTCGTGGTCAGCCTGATGCTGCCGGGCCTGCTGATGCTGATGGCGATGGCGCTGACGTTCCGGTATCGCATGGAGTTTTATCCGGGCTTCGACTTTCTCGCGCTGTTCGGACTGCTGGCGCTGGCGGATAAATTCGCCGCGCGGCCGCGCCGGTGGAGCATCGTGTGCGGACTGATGGTCGGCATTAGCATCCTGTCGGCGCACGCCTTCTTGCTGGCCTACAAAATCGGGCCATGGGGCGACTCAGAGAGGGTCCAACGCACCGGCTGGGCCTCGGCGTATCGCGCGTTTTTCCATGACAAATACCCTGGCATCGGCGACCGGTTTGGAGTTCGGTAAGCGCCGCTTCAACGATCTGACGGCACCGCGCTTTCCCTGGGTGCCGCGGGCGCGACAGGGTTGGCATCGCGCGAAAGCCCAGGGCCGGCGCGAAGAGGAGCGCGCAAGGGCGGCAAAATCCGGGCGCGGGACAGCAGTTGACCGAGCCGCAACGTCAGGCCGGCGGTGGCGATGGCGCCAATGCCGAGCAAGCCCCAATGCAGCCAACCGGCCTCACCCGCCGCGAGCCCCATGGCGGTGATCCGCCCGAGCACGACATAGCCAAGCAGCGCCGGCAGCGACGCGGTGGTGCCGATCAGATAATCGCGCAGCGAAACCGATGACAAGCCAAGCGCGTAGCTGGTCGCGGCGAACGGCATCACGGGCGACAGCCGCAACAGGCAGACCATGCGAACGCCATCCCGCGCCAACATCCGGTCGAGATCCTGCAACCGCGGACGGCGGCGGATGAACCGCTCGACCCACTCGCGCGCCAATGAGCGGCTGATCGTCAGCGTGACCAGGGCACCCGCCATGGTGCTGCTCGCGGCGAGGCCGAAGCCCAGAGGCACGCCGTAGACCGCGCCGGCGGCGATCCCCGCCAACGACGCGGGCAACACGCCGCTTGTGACGACGACGACCTGCAACGCGGCGAAAGCGATCCAGCCGACGCCGCGGGTCGCCTGTGCCCATCCGAGCGCGGCTCGCATTCCGCCGGTCAGGTCGGATAATCCGGCGCCGGCCAGGATCGTGCCGGTCAGCATCACGATGCCCAGAAGCACCGCCGCGGCGAGCTTCATCCGCAACGCCCGCGACATCAGGCCGCGACTTCGGCGGCCGGTGCCAGGCGTCCGGCGCCGCTCTCATCGAGCAGCGGGTACGGCAGCAGACCCATGTGATGCAGCCGGTAGCGGACCGAGGTGTTCATGACGCCGAGACCGTAGGTCACGCTGCGCCGGAAATTGATTGACGACGCGTCGGCGAAATACCGCGTGGGGCAGGAGATTTCCCCGATCCGGAATCCGAAATGAATCGCCTGCACCAGCATTTCGTTGTCGAACACGAAGTCGTCGGAGCCGAGCAGCAAGGGCAAGCGTTCCAGCACCGCGCGGCTCCAGGCGCGGTAGCCGGTGTGATATTCCGACAGTTTCTGCCCAACGAGGATGTTCTGCGACAACGTCAGCACGCGGTTGGAGATATATTTGTACAGCGGCATGCCGCCGGTCCGCGCGCCCTTGCCCAGAATGCGGGAGCCGAGGACGACGTCGTATTCCTCGGAGGCGATCATCGAGGCCATGGCGGGGAGCAGCCGCGGGGAATACTGGTAATCCGGATGCAGCATGACGACGATGTCGGCGTCGCGCGCCAGGGCCGCCGCGTAGCAGGTCTTCTGGTTGCCGCCATATCCCCGGTTCACGTCGTGCCGGATCACGTGCAGGCCGAGTTCCTTCGCCAGTTCGTAGGTGTTGTCGTGGCTGGCGTCGTCGGTGAGGATGAGATCGTCGGCGATCTCCCGGGAGATCTGTTCGACCGTGCGGCGCAACGTTTTCGCGGCGTTGTAGGCCGGCAACACGACAGCGATCCGTTTTCCATCCAGCATCCGCTTACCCAACCTTGTCCGCGAGCCGCGGCCCTCGATAAGGCTCTTGCCAGAAGCGTCTGAAAAATGAAAGCAACTCGCCGCTCCCGCCGCTCCCGCCGCTCCCGCCGCTCCCGCCGCATGACGCAGGGAAGACGATGCGCCGGGCGGTAGGATAGCCGGTTGGTCATTACCGGAGAGGAACAAGATTTCGGGGGCTCGGCCCAGGGCGTTCGCTGTCCAGGCGGCCGTGGTCAGGCGGGCGACGTCGCCTTTAGGCTGCCAGTGCCTTCATGTGCACGTAAAGGTCGGCTTTACCCTCGAACCCGATTCCCGGCAGGTCCGGCAGCGTGACGATGCTGTTTTCCACCCGCGTGCCGTCGGGAAACCCGCCGTACGGCTGGAACACATCGGGATAGCTCTCGTTGCCGCCCAGACCCAGACCGGCGGCGATCGCCAGCGACATTTGATGCCCGCCGTGCGGGACGCATCGAGTCCAGGACCAGCCGGCGTCCTTCAACATCGCCAGAGTGCGCTGGTATTCGCACAACCCGTACGACAACGCGCAATCAAACTGCAGCCAGTCGCGATCGGGTCGCATGCCGCCGTAACGGACCAGGTTGCGGGCATCCTGATGACTGAACAGGTTTTCACCGGTCGCCATCGGGCCTGGGTAGAACTCCGCCAACGCCGCCTGAAGCTGATAGTCGAGCGGGTCGCCGGCTTCCTCGTACCAGAACAGATCGTACTGCCTTAGCATCTTCGCGTATGCGATCGCGGTTTCCAGATCGAAGCGGCCGTTGGCGTCCACCGCGAGCCGGCACGAGGGACCGATTTCGGTCAGCACCGCTTCGATCCGCCGCTGATCGTCGGCGATCGACTCGCCGCCGATTTTCATTTTCACCACGGTGTAGCCGCGATCCAGATACGATCGCATCTCCCCGCGCAGCTTCGAGTCGTCCTTGCCGGGATAATAGTAGCCGCCGGCGGCATACACGAAGACCCGTGGGTCGGCGGTGCGGCCGTGCCGTTCCGCGAGCAGCCGGAACAGCGGCTTGCCGGCTATCTTGGCCACCGCGTCCCACACCGCCATGTCGATGGTGCCGACCGCGACCGAGCGATCGCCGTGCCCGCCTGGTTTCTCGTTCCGCATCAGGCAAGCCCAGACCTTGTCGGGGTCCAGGTTGTCGGCGGTCTCGTCCAGCAGCGACGCCGGGTCCGCCGCCATCAGGCGGGGCGCGAACCGCTCCCGGATCAACCCGCCCTGGCCGTAACGGCCGTTCGAATTGAAGCCGTAACCGACAACTTTCTTACCGTCGCGCTCCACGTTGGTGACCACCGCGACCAGGCTCGTGGTCATTGAACTAAAGTCGATATAGGCGTTGCGGATGGGCGAACTGATGGCTTGCGTGATCTCACGCACGTCCAGGATGCGCAAGCTCATGCGCCTACCGGAAAATCGAATGCGGACGGGAGATCGCCGCGCCCAGAGCCTGGGCCGGCCAGGCGGGGCCGGCGACGGTTCCCATGCGGCGCTGCTCGATCATCGGCTCGCTTTGCGGCGCGGCGGCCGGTTGTTCGCTGATGGAACCAAGCGCGTGCGACAGTTTGCGGGCGGCTTCGACCACCAAAGGCATCAAAGCGCGCGGCCGCGGTGGGCGCATCCGCAGCGACGGCGCGCCGATCAGGATCGCCGCCACGACCTGGCCAGATGCGTCGCGCACGGCGGCGCAGACGCTGACGGTGCCGGCCACGACCTCGGAGTCGGTGATCAGAAAGCCACGCTGGCGGATGCGGTGCAGGTCGGCGGCGATCCAGGACGGATCGATCCGGGTCGATGGCGTGTAGCGTTGCAGGCGTTGCGCCAGGACCTGGGTTTGCACGGCCTCGGGCGCATGGGCCAGCAACATGCGGCCACTGCCGGCGTGCAGCGGCATTTTCTTGCCGACCTCGGTGTAGACGCGCAGCCCAGGATCGGTCTGGTAGATGGCGACCGTCTCGCACTCCATGCCTTCGCGAACGCGGAGATAGACGTTCTCCCCGGTGGCGTTGCCGAGGGCGGCCAGGAAGGGCATCGAGGTGGCGGCCAGCGCGCCTTGCTCGGACGCGGCGCTGCCGAGGACGGCCCAGCGGGCGCCGAGTTGCCACAGCGAATGGGACGCGTCCTGGATGACGAAGTTGCGGCCTTGCATCGTGCTCAGCAATTGCAGCGCGGCGGTCTTGCCGCAACCGGCCGCGTCGGCCAGCACCGCGAGGGGAACGGGGCCGGTGCGGGCCAGCGTCTCCAGCAGGCTAAGGGCGCGATTGACCGCGGTGGTGCTGTGCTCCCGTGCGAGTTCCTTCTCTCGCGCGGCCAGATCGACCGCTGGTTGCGGGGCGGGAAGCCGGGTCTCCGGGGCTGGGGTCTGGGCAGCGGCGATCGGGGCGGGGGATCTGCTGGATGGCGCCGCTGGCTTCGCCGCCGCCTTGCTGGCGGCCGGCCGTTTCACGGCGAGTTTCAGGCCAGGGGACTTCCCAAGGGACTTCGGGGCCAGCCGTTTCGGCGGGAGCGGTTTCGCCGAGGACGTCCTGGCGGCCGCGGTTTTGGCCGTGGCCTGCTTAGGCGACGTCGGTTTCAGCGGCCTTGGAGCCGCTTTCCGGGCGGATGCGGTTCGCGCGGCCGGCTTCTTCGCGGCGATTTTTTTCGCGGCGGGCGTCCTGGTGCCGATCGCGCGGTCGCGAGCGGAACCGCGTGCCGTCGGCGTACGCGTTCGGGCGGCGACTTTGGTCAGTCCGCCGCGCCCTGTTTTCACTTTGACCGTCCGTGCCGGAGCGGTTTTCGCCCGGGCCTTCGCCGCCACCTTGGTCCGCGGAGCCGCCGAGCGCGCCGGTTTCGCTTTCACGGCTTTCGCCGTCGCGGACCGGGATGTCTTCACCGACCCTTTCGCCGCATTCCCCGCCTTCCGTGCGATTGCCGCGACCGTCGGCCGGCGTGGGGGCTTGCTACGTTGGGTTGATGCCATGGGGACTACTCTCGTCACGGTTGAAGCGTGGTGAACAGGCCGGTGCCAGACTATACAAGAACGGCTGCCGCCGCCACCGGGACCTGTGGATACCGGAGAGTAGCGGGGCGTTCCAGCCCACGCCACAGCCGACCAACCGGTCACAAGGCATTCTCGCAGGTGCGGTAGTTAACTGAAAACTAATGACTTCCGCGAAGCGCGTGGCTGGCATGCCGGGAATGTTCAACAGGGTTGCGTCCGGCGCTTGTCCCCGGCGGACGGCTGCGGTAAAGCGCCGCGTTCACGGTGGCCGTGCGAGGCCGGGGCTCGACAGGGTTCGGGGCTCGGATGCCAGGGTTTCGGTGCCAGGGTTCGGACGTAGGGCTTCGGGTTCATAAGGGATAAGGTCCGCCAGGGCCGCGTTCCGGTTGGACCGGAGCCGATTGGCTTTGGCGCGCCGCGGGCGTGGTGGAATTGGCAGACACGCCAGATTTAGGTTCTGGTGGCGCAAGCCGTGGGGGTTCAAATCCCTCCGCCCGCACCATCGGCGCGACCACTGGTAAGGCTCCTGGCACGACCACCGGTCGCACCTGGCGTGGGCGGCGACGTCACAGACAGTATATGGAACGGATTGGCAGATGCAGGTTACCGAGACACTTTCCGACGGCCTCAAGCGCGCTTTCGCGGTCGTCGTGCCCGCGGCGGACATCGAGACCCGCCGCGCGTCGCGACTCTCCGAGCTCGCGAAACAGGTCAATCTGCCCGGTTTCCGGCCTGGCAAGGTGCCGATGCCGATCGTGCGCCAGCGTTTTGGCGGCGCGGTGGCGGCCGAGGTGCTGGAACAGACGATCAACGAGACCACCCAGCAGCTGCTGTCGGAGCGCGATCTGCGGCCGGCGGTGATGCCGAAGCTGGAAATGGTGACGCAGGAGCCGACGGCGATCGGTCCGGCCAAGGATCTGGAGTTCAAGCTGGAGCTCGAGCTGCTCCCGGAAATTCCCATGCCGGACTTTTCCACCTTCACGCTGACCCGCCACGTCGCCAAGGTGCCGGCGGAAGAGGTCGATAAAGCGGTCGCCGACATCGCCGAACGCAACCGCGATCTGGTCGATCTCTCGGCCGAGGACCTGGCCGAGCGCGGCGAAAACCCCGGCGCCGCGAAGGGCGACGTGCTGACCGTCGATTATCTGGGCAAGATCGACGGGGTGGCGTTTCAGGGCGGCACCGCGACCGACACGGACATCGATATCGGCGGCTCGGGATTCATCCCCGGGTTTGTCGAGGGGATCGAGGGCATGCGCCCCGGTGAGTCGAAGACGATCGAGGTGACGTTCCCATCCGACTACCAGGCCGCCAACCTGGCGGGCAAGCTGGCGACGTTCGAGATCACCGCGAAAAAGCTGCGTAAGCCGGTGCCCGCGCCGATCGACGATACTCTGGCGGAAAAGCTCGGCTTCGACTCGCTGGAAAACCTGCGGGAAACCTTGGAGTCGATGCGCGGCCGCCGGCTGGAAGGCCTGACCCGCATGCGGTTGAAGCGTGACCTGCTGGATCTGTTGGCGGAAGCCGCCACGTTCGGGCCGCCGGAGGTGCTGGTCGAGCAGGAGTTCGCGCAGATCTGGAAGAACCTGGAGGACAGCCGGACCAACGGCACGATGGACGAGGACGACAAGGCGAAGACCGAGGACCAGCTGCGCGCCGATTACCGCGCGATCGCCGATCGCCGGGTGCGTCTGGGCTTGCTGCTGGGTGAGATCGGGCGGGTGAACAACATCATCGTGACGCCCGAGGAGGTGAACGCGGCCATTCGCCGGGAAGCCGCGCGCTATCCTGGGCAGGAGGCGCAGATGATCGAGTTCTACCGCAGCTACCCCGCCGCGACGGATGCTCTGCGGGGGCCGATCTTCGAGGATAAGGTGATCGATTACGTGCTGGACTCCGCCACGGTGACGGACGCGGAGATTTCGGTCGAGGAGCTGGAGAAGGATCCGGAGGAGCCGAAGGCGGCGGCGCCGGCCGAGACGCAGGCGATTGAGGCGCCGGACGAGACTCCGGCGACCGAGGCTTCGGCGCCGGCCGCCGAGCCGGCGGACGGCGGAGGGAGTGAGCCGACGGCCGCCTGAGGGAGGGAAGCGCGAGGGCTCCGCTCTCGGACCCGGCAGGGGCATTGCCCAATAGGCATCGGGGTAAGGCCGGAGGATGCCAAGATCGTCCGCCGAACGTCATCCTCGGGCTCGACCCGAGGATCGGCTTGCCTAGGCACCTTGTCCAACTTTTGACTGCGCTGGCGGATCCACGGATCTTTGGATGGTGCCAGAGGATGACGTGGGGAACGAGGCCCGAGCATCACACGGGGAAAAGTCGGACGTTTTGCTCCTCCGTGATGTCCATCGGAGTTCATGGCGAAGCCCCGGCGCCCCCAGCCATACGGCCAGCCCACGACAAGACGCTGGAATTTCTCGTCAACCGGTCTATTTTAGTCCCACGCCGTGTTTTCGTCCCGGTGCCCTCTTCGCTGAAAGTGAACCCATGTCAGATCGTGACCCGGTCGAGATTTACGGCAACAACCTGGTGCCGATGGTGGTCGAGCAGACCGCCCGCGGCGAACGGGCCTTCGACATCTATTCGCGCCTTTTGAAGGAGCGGATCATCTTTCTGACCGGCGCCGTCTATGATCAGGTCAGTGCCCTGATCTGCGCGCAGCTGCTGTTCCTGGAGTCGGAGAACCCCAGCAAGGACATCTCCTTCTATATCAACAGTCCCGGCGGCGTGGTTTCGGCCGGCCTGGCGATCTACGACACGATGCAATACATCCGCAGCCCGGTGAGCACGGTGTGCATTGGGCAGGCCGCCTCGATGGGCAGTCTGTTGCTGGCGGCCGGCGCCAAGAACAAGCGTTACGCTCTGCCCAACGCCCGGGTCATGGTGCACCAGCCGTCGGGCGGCGCGCAGGGTCAGGCGACCGACATCGAAATCCAGGCGCGCGAGATTCTGCATCTTCGCAAGCGGCTGAATGAGATCTACGTGCACCATACCGGTCAGCCAATCGAGGCGATCGAGCGCCGGCTGGAGCGCGATTCGTACATGTCGGCCATGGAAGCCAAGGAATTCGGCATCGTCGATGAGGTGGTCGAAAGCCGCCCAGGAACGACGCCCGAGGCGAGCGCCGGCTGAAACCGGGCACCGATTCCGCTCGCGGGGGAAGACCGGGAGGCGTCAGAACGCGCCGCCCGGTCGCTTTTTCACCGTGAAAACCACGGACTTTTCATCTTTTGCAAGGATTTCCGTGGTTGTATGACAATCAGATAATCGGCACCGTGACATCTTCATGGCACGGAATGGGCTCCGTCCTTGTCGCCGCCCGCGAGGCGAGTCTAGTATCCAACGGTGTGGTGCCCCCGCTTCCGGGGGAGGAGTGCGCATGAGCAAGTCCGGCGATTCAAAGAACACCCTGTATTGCTCGTTCTGCGGCAAGTCGCAGCACGAGGTGCGCAAGCTCATCGCCGGTCCGACCGTGTTCATCTGCGATGAATGCGTCGAACTTTGCATGGACATCATCCGCGAGGAGCATAAGACGCACCTCGTGAAGTCGCGCGATGGCGTGCCGACGCCGCGGGAAATCTGCAAGGTGTTGGACGACTACGTGATCGGGCAGGACCACGCCAAGAAGGTCCTCGCGGTCGCCGTCCACAACCATTACAAGCGCCTCGCGCACGGCCAGAAGAACAACGACATCGAGATCGCGAAGTCGAATATTCTCCTGGTTGGCCCGACCGGTTCGGGCAAGACGCTGCTGGCGCAGACGTTGGCCCGTATCCTCGACGTGCCGTTCACCATGGCGGACGCCACGACGCTGACCGAGGCCGGCTATGTGGGTGAGGACGTCGAGAATATCATCCTCAAGCTGCTGCAGGCCGCCGACTACAACGTCGAACGGGCACAGCGCGGCATTGTCTACATCGATGAGGTCGATAAGATCTCCCGCAAGTCGGACAACCCGTCGATCACCCGCGACGTGAGCGGCGAGGGTGTGCAGCAGGCACTGCTGAAGATCATGGAAGGCACGGTCGCCTCGGTGCCGCCGCAAGGCGGGCGCAAGCATCCGCAGCAGGAGTTCCTGCAGGTCGATACCACCAACATCCTGTTCATCTGCGGCGGCGCTTTCTCCGGCCTGGAGCGGATCATTTCCGCGCGCGGCAAGGGGTCGGGGATCGGCTACGGCGCCGAGGTCCGTGCGTCCGACGAACGGCGCATGGGTGCCATTCTGCGCGAGGTGGAGCCGGAAGATCTGCTGAAATTCGGCCTGATCCCGGAATTCATCGGCCGTCTGCCGGTCGTGGCGACGTTGGACGACCTCGACGAGGGCGTCCTGATGGAAATCCTGACGAAGCCGAAAAACGCTCTGATCAAGCAGTACGGCCGCCTGTTCGAGATGGAGGGCGTCAAACTCACCTTCACCGAGGACGCGCTGAAGTCGGTCGCCGCGCGAGCGATCGTGCGCAAGACCGGCGCGCGCGGGCTGCGCTCCATTATGGAGCAAATCCTGCTGAACACGATGTTCGACCTGCCGGGCCTGGATGGTGTAGAAGAGGTGGTGGTCAATCGGGAAGTGGCTGAATCGCGAGCCAACCCCCTGTATATTCACGGGAAGGAACGGGCGGAGAGCAGCGCCTGAACAATATGAGACGCCCGGTTGGGCCAACTTTTCGGCACCCCTTGTCAAGACCTTGCACGGAGGGGAAGCGGTGCCGATATTTGAAAACAATCGCATTCGCGGTGAACCGAGGAAAGCGCCTTCCGTGCCAATCGTGGGCGGCCGGGCGCTGACCGTCCAACAGGAGGTCGAACCATGACTGAACCGGTGGAACCTGGGTCCGAGCGGACCACCCACCCTCTAAAAGGCGATGGGGGGAAAAGCGATGTGATGGCGGTGTTGCCGCTCCGTGACATCGTGGTTTTCCCGCATATGATTGTCCCGTTGTTCGTGGGACGCGAGAAATCGGTCCGCGCGCTTGAGGCGGTCATGAAAGACGACAAGCAGATTTTGCTGGTCGCGCAACGTAACGCCACGCAGGACGATCCGTCCGTCGATGATATTTATCGGCTCGGCACGGTGTCCACGATCCTACAACTGCTGAAACTGCCGGATGGCACGGTGAAAGTCCTCGTCGAGGGCGGACGCCGGGCGAAGATCACCGGCTTCAAGGAAACCGAAGCCTATTTCGAGGCGTCGGTGGAAACCGTGCCCGACGTGCCCGGCGACAAGAAAAGCCTGGACGCGCTCAGCCGCTCGGTCGTTTCGCAGTTTGAACAATACATCAAGCTGAACAAGAAGATCGCGCCCGAGGTCCTGGTGTCGCTGAACCAGATCGAGGAGCCGTCGAAGCTCGCCGATACGGTCGCCAGCCACCTGAACCTGAAGATCCCTGAGAAGCAGGAACTGCTCGAGATGCATCGGGTCAGCGACCGGCTGGAGAAAGCCTTCGCGCACATGGAGAACGAAATCGGCGTTCTGCAGGTCGAGAAGAAGATCCGCGGCCGCGTGAAGCGCCAGATGGAGAAGACCCAGCGCGAGTACTACCTGAATGAGCAACTCAAAGCCATTCAGAAGGAACTCGGCGAGGGCGAGGACGGCCAGGACGAAAACGCCGAACTCGAAGACAAGATCAAGAAGACCAGGCTGTCGAAGGAAGCCCGCGAAAAGGCCGTGGCGGAGATGAAGAAGCTCCGCAGCATGTCGCCGATGAGCGCGGAAGCGACCGTGGTGCGCAACTACCTGCAATGGATTCTGTCCATTCCGTGGAAGAAGCGCAGCAAGGTGCGTAACGACGTGGTCGCGGCCGAGAAAATCCTCAACGAGGATCATTTCGGGCTCGAGAAGGTGAAAGAGCGCATTATCGAGTACCTCGCCGTGCAGGCGCGGAGCCCGAAAGTGCGTGGTCCGATCCTGTGCCTCGTCGGACCTCCCGGCGTCGGCAAGACGTCTCTGGGCAAGTCGATCGCGCGGGCGACGGGACGCAACTTCGTTCGCATGTCGCTTGGCGGTGTGCGCGACGAGGCGGAAATCCGCGGTCACCGGCGGACCTATATCGGCTCGATGCCCGGTAAGGTCATTCAGGGCATGAAGAAGGCGAAAACGTCGAACCCGCTGTTCCTGCTGGACGAGATCGACAAACTCGGGGCCGACTGGCGCGGCGATCCTTCCTCGGCGTTGCTGGAAGTGCTGGATCCGGAACAGAACAGCACCTTCGCCGACCACTATCTGGAGGTGGACTACGATCTGTCCGACGTGATGTTCGTGACGACCGCCAATAGCCTGCGCATGCCGCAACCGTTGATGGATCGTATGGAGATCATTCGCATCCCGGGTTATACCGAAGATGAGAAGGTTGAGATCGCGAAACGTCACCTGGTTCCGAAACAGGCCGAAGCGCATGGCCTGAAGAAACACGAATGGGAAGTCACGGATGAGGCGCTGCACGAGTTGATCCAGTCCTACACGCGGGAAGCCGGCGTGCGGAACCTGGAACGCGAGCTGGCGAACCTGGCGCGGAAGTCGGTGAAGGAGATTGTCACCAAAAAGGTCGATAAGATGGTGATCGACATGTCCAATGTCGATACCTTCGCGGGCGTCAAGAAGTACCGCTTTGGTGAAACCGAGGCCGAGGACATGGTCGGTGTCGTGACCGGTCTGGCCTGGACCGAGGTCGGCGGTGAAATCCTTACGATCGAGTCGGTGTTGTTGCCGGGCAAAGGTAACGTGAAAAGCACCGGCAAGCTCGGCGACGTGATGCAGGAAAGTGTGTCGGCGGCGTTGAGTTACGTGCGCAGCCGGTCGCAGCGGTTCGGCATTCGGCCGCCGTTCTTCGAGAAGCGTGACATCCACGTGCACGTTCCCGAAGGCGCGACTCCGAAGGACGGTCCGTCCGCCGGTATCGCGATGGCGACCTCGATCGTTTCGGTTCTGACAGGTATTCCGGTGCGCCGCGATGTCGCCATGACCGGGGAGATCACGCTGCGGGGACGGGTGCTGCCGATCGGCGGGTTGAAGGAGAAGCTGCTGGCGGCGTTGCGGGCCGGCATCAAGACGGTGTTCATCCCGAAGGACAACGAGAAGGATCTCGCCGAGATCCCGGACAACGTGAAGAATAACCTGATTCTGATCCCGGTGTCCGACGTCGATGAAGTGATCGCCAAAGCGCTGGTGCGTCCGCCGGTGGCGATCGAGTGGGAGGAGCCGCCGGATATCCAGCCGGTGCCTCCGCAGCCAACGGGGCAGGTAGGCGCCACGTTGGCACACTGATTGGGGTTGCGTTCATCACCCCTCCCGCGATTCGGGAGGGGTGATGGCGCGTTTTCGCGCCGTGGCCGGGACAGCTTGGGTCCGGGCTGGTGAATTGTTTTGCAAAGGGGACACGCACTCGTGAACAAGAATGATCTTATCGCGGCCGTCGCGGACAGCGCCGATTTGACACGCGCCAAGGCCGGGGACGCCGTGGACGCGGTCTTGGCCGCGATCACCGCCGCGCTGAAGCGGAAGGATGAGGTTCGTCTCGCGGGCTTCGGCACCTTCGTGGCCGCCGAGCGCAAGGCCAGTACTGGGCGTAATCCTCGCACCGGCGAGGAAATGCAGATCCCCGCATCGACCACCGTTCGGTTCAAGGTAGGCAAGGGTTTGAAGGATACTGTCAACTAAGCGGCGCGGAGCCGGAGCGAGGTCCCATACGCATCAGGATAAGGCCGGCGGAGGCGAAATCCTTCCCCTGAGCGTCATCCTCGGGCTTGACCCGAGGATCGGCCCGCTCAGGCACCTTGTCCGACTTTCGGCATCCTTCGCGTGAGGAGAGATCCTCGGGTCAAGCCCGAGGATGACGGGAAGAGCCGAACATTTCCCTTCCAGGTCGCTTATCCTGATGCCTATGCGGCGGAGCCCCGCTCGCCGCGGCCAGGACTTGAACCGCCCCCGCGGTTCGTTATGCTTGCACGTCCTGTTCGCGCCGCGCGCGCAGGGCATCGGAAGGCGGTTAGCTCAGCGGTAGAGCATCTCGTTTACACCGAGAGGGCCGGCGGTTCGAATCCGTCACCGCCTACCAAAAAATCAATGTGGATCGTGCGTTTCTTCGCGCTTGACGCATGCGGGTTGGCGGCCTAAAGCCTCGCCTCCGCCAAAGCGGGAGTAGCTCAGTTGGTTAGAGCGCCGGCCTGTCACGCCGGAGGTCGCGGGTTCGAGCCCCGTCTCTCGCGCCACGCGGGGCACCCCCCGGAACGATCGCCGCGACAGGCCGTCCGGACAATCTTTCCCCACCTGAATTGTTTGTGACTTGACCGGCCGGGTCGTGCCTGCCACGGCGTGCGGTATGTGGTCACACGTGCACTCTGGCGTGATTCGGCTTCTGCTGACCCTGGCGATGGTGTTGGCGGCGGCTTTGTGCGGGCCGGCCCATGCGGCGGTCCCAATCGTCGATCCAGACGCCACGACGCCTCCATCCAGGGAACGCCATCCGCACCGGAGGCAAGCTGGCGAGGAGGAGGGACAGGCCAGACCACATGGCAAACGCCACCATGAAGCCGCGGAGGCGCGTGGCACGGCTCCAACGGGAAAGGCTTCGGCGGCCGAGAAGCCCAATCTCAAGGGGCGCCCTCCTGAACCGGTGGCGGCCGTCCCTCCGGCGCCAAAGCTCGTGCCCGTCGTCCCGGTACCCCCGACCGCCAAGGAGCCGCCCAAGGACACGGGTGAGCCGCCGCCGAAAATCCCCCGCTTCGCCGCGCTGAAGACCGATGAGACGAATATGCGCAAAGGCCCAGGGCAGCGCTATCCGATCGAGTGGGTCTATCAGCGCCACGATCTGCCGGTCGAGGTGGAGCGGGAATACGACGTCTGGCGCTATGTCCGCGATCCCGATGGGGTCGAGGGCTGGGTGCATCAGGTGACGCTCAGCGACCGGCGTACCTTCGTGATCCAGGGTAAGGACGCGATGCTGCGAGCCGACGCCAAGGACACGGCTGCCGCGGTGGCCTTGCTCAAGGTCGGCGTGATCGGCCGGCTGCGGGAGTGCGACCAGGGGTCGCAATGGTGCCAGGTGCAGGTCGCCGGGTACAAGGGCTATTTGCGGCGCGACCAGTTCTGGGGCTTGCTGCCTGACGAGGTGCTGAGCCCGTCGTAAGGCTGCCCGCTCGGTCTCACCGATCACCCCGCCCGTCTTATTGATCACATGCGCATTGCCGCGGCACAACGGGCACTCTACTGGGTCTGCACGACCCCGGCACAGAGGCGGCGACACGCATGGACCTGAAAGACCACATCCGCGGCATTCCGGATTTCCCGAAGCCCGGCATCCTGTTCTACGACATCTCCACGTTGCTGCGCGACGCCGACGCCTGGCAGGTCGCGATGGGCCGCATGGCGCGGGCCGTGCGGCCGCATTTGCCGGACCTCGTGGCCGGCATCGAAAGCCGCGGCTTCCTCGTCGCCGCCCCCCTCGCCCTCAAACTGGGCTGTGGCTTCATCATGATCCGCAAGCCAGGAAAGCTGCCTGGCCGCACCGTCGGCGTGAACTACGCGCTGGAGTATGGCGAGGACCGGGTGGAGATTCAGGCCGACGCCGTGAATCCCGGCCAGCGCGTCGTCGTGGTGGACGACTTGCTGGCGACGGGCGGCACGGCGGCGGCTGGAATCAAGCTGCTGCGCGAGCAAGGCGCCATCGTGCCCGCCGTCGCCGCGCTGATCGAGTTGACGTTCCTGAACGGACGCTCCCGCCTGGACGTGCCCTGCGAGGCGCTGGTCTCCTACGAC
>Ga0182030_10000558_pt1 | contig 70988 bp, 68 predicted proteins | sample 812S3MmetaG_FD_121299 | JGI IMG/M metagenome (GOLD analysis project Ga0182030, IMG submission 121299) | Permafrost microbial communities from Stordalen Mire, Sweden - 812S3M metaG (Illumina Assembly) | ecosystem: Environmental > Terrestrial > Soil > Wetlands > Permafrost | place: Sweden...
GCACGGCGTCGAGGGCCTGATCGTGCGGGTCGAAACCGGCGCCTCACCCGGGACGCCGTCGATCTCGATCATCGGGCTCCCCGACCGTTCCCTCAACGAGTCCAAAGACCGCGTACGCTCGGCGCTGATCAACTCCGGCTTCATGTTGCCGGCCGGACGGCTGCTGGTGAGCCTCTCGCCGGCCGACGTGCGCAAGGAGGGTCCGGCCTTCGATCTGCCGATCGCGCTCGCGCTCTTGGCGTGCGACGGTCAACTCTCGCCGAAACTGCTGGCAGAGTTCGTGATGCTGGGCGAACTTGCGCTCGACGGCTCGCTGCGCGCCGTTGCCGGAACGCTGCCGATGCTGATCGCCGCGAAGCGCGCCGGAATCGGGCGCGCGATCGTTCCCCTGGTAAACCACGCGGAAGCCGCGCTGATCCCGGACGTCCAGACCTACGCCGTGCCGACGCTCGCCGACGCCGTGGCCGTGGTGCTCGGCAATGGCGAGAAGTTCCGGATCGGCATCGGCCCGGCGCCCGCGAAAGACGCCGAAACGGGTGGGGACGACTTCGCCGACGTGCGTGGACAACTCATGGCGAAACGCGCGCTCGAGATCGCCGCGGCCGGCGGACACAACGTGATACTCGTCGGTCCGCCGGGTTGCGGCAAGACGATGCTCGCACGCCGCATGCCGTCGATTCTGCCGCCGATGACGCAAGACGAATCGCTGGACGTCACCGCCATCTACAGCATCGCCGGGTTGCTGGGCAGCGATCCACACATCGTCGGTACCCGGCCGTTTCGCGCGCCACATCATACCAGCAGCCGCATCGCACTCGTCGGCGGCGGTGCGGTGCCCCGGCCCGGGGAAATCACGCTCGCCTCACGCGGCGTGCTCTACTTGGATGAGATCGCCGAGTTTCCGCGCGCCACGCTCGAGGTGCTGCGGCAACCCTTGGAAGACGGAACGGTGACGGTCGCGCGCGCCGCGGGTTCGTGCACGTTCCCGGCGCGCTTCTCGCTCGTGGCCTCGATGAATCCGTGTCCATGCGGTCTACGCGGCGATCAGACTGCTGACTGCCGCTGCGACGACGCGACGGTGGAGCGCTACCGCGCGCGCATCTCGGGACCGCTGCTCGACCGCATCGACTTGCACGTCAACGTCGTGCGTGTTCCCTACGGCGAACTCGCGACCGCGGCGCAATCCGAACCGTCCGCCGCGATTCGCAGCCGCGTGGTGGCGGCGCGCACACGGCAATTCCGTCGCGCTCGAACGTTGAACGCGAGCCTGCGCGGGACCGACCTGCGCACGCACGGCGCCCTCGACGCCGCCTCGGCCGAACTGCTCGAAAGCGTGATGCAGCGCGAACGTCTCAGTGCTCGCAGCTTCGACCGCATTGTGCGCGTGGCCCGAACAATCGCCGACCTCGCCGGCGCAGAGCGCCTTGCGCGCAGTCACGTTGCCGAAGCGTTGATGTATCGCCGTACCTGAAAGCCCATCGATGCGCCGTGGAGGCCGTAGAAACTATGAGTTACGAGCCGTCTCGTCAGCTGCCTCGCCTATCTCCCGTATGACCACAACCGTAAACGTCCCGGACTCAGTAATCGCTGGTATGAGTCCTATGTCGATGAGCAACTCCGCGCCGTCTTTCCGCAGACCATAAAAATTGCGCCCGTCTGCCAACCGACGCTCGATTGGGTCCGAGTTGAATGCGTTACGCAACGCGTCGTGGGAGTGGAATCGCTGAGGAATCAGGAGGTTGATCGATTGATCGATTAGTTCGTCGTGCGAATAGCCAAAGAGTTCTTCCGCCCGTTTGTTGAGGTTGGTGATACGTCCCGACGGCGCCACGAGCAAGCGCGCAGAAGTGTCGCATCGGAGTTCTTTGAACAACGCGTCGAGCATCCGGCACACCCCTCAACTCTAGGATCGCGCAACACGAGCCTTCGCAAGAGACTCTCGCTGCCTGTGCTTTGCTAAAGAGCATTCGATATTAAATGCTCTTTATCGGGGATAGCCGAATTGCCTTTTGGCAAAGGAAACGCCATGTCGAATGGGCTCGGGACGGCGGTCAAGTCTCTGCGAGAGCGCGCGGGCGTAACCCAGTTTGGCCTAGCCAAGGCGGCCAAGATGGACGGGACAATCTTGAGTAGGCTTGAGGCAGGTAAGCGCCAGAGCATCCGCTTCGAGTATATCGTCGCCCTCGCCGAGGCTCTCGGCGTCTCACTCGACGATCTTGCAGCGGAGGCGGGATTCATGAAATCGAGCGCTTCCTCTCTCATTCTGCCATCCGCTGATTTGGCGCGACTCGAACATCGCGTCGCATCTGCTCGTAGACACCTCCAACGCGCACTCGTAACTCTAGAACTCTAACTGAAAAGACGAACGCCGGTGAGGCCGTGCTGCGCTTGCTTCAGCTAAGCCAAAGGCGACTAATCCCACGGCCCTGATCGTTTAGTCGCCCGGTTCCAGCCTTATGATCGATGCGCCGTGGTTGCTGCCGGTCCAGAACGTAACCGGGTTGGTCGAGTTGTCGACGAAGACCCGGCGCACGTTCGTTTCGCGCGGCAACAGGTATTCGACGGCGTTTCCGGTCTTCGGATCGAGACGCGTGATGAGATCGGTCGACATGTTGCCGGTCCAGAGTTCGCCGTGCTTGTCCTGAATGGCGTCGTAGGGATTGCTCCATGCGGTCGGCAGCTTGAACTCCGTCACCTTGCCGGTGTCGGCATCGAGCATCCCGATCTGATTGCCCGCGAACTCCGCGAACGTCAATTGGTTCTTGGCGTTGAAGTGGCCGCGGCGGAGCCGGACGTTCTTGGTCGGCGTCGGGATCATCGAGAGCTGGTGGGTTTGGTAATCGAACTTCCCGAGATAGTTGCCGTCGGTCTGGGTGAAGTCCAACGCGTAGGCGTTGTTGTGTGAATCGGTGAGCACGCCGTAGAGAGTTTCCGAGTGCGGCCCGGTGTCATCGGTGATCGTGAACGGTCCGAACGTCTGCCACTGATTCGTCGCCGGGTTCAAGAGATGGACGGTGTTCTTGTCGACGTCGTTGGTGATAACGAGGCCGTTCGGAAGCGGATCGACCATCGCGATTTGGGCCGCGTTGTCGTTCAACTCGGGCGGCAGCGAGTAGGTCTTGAACGTTTTGGTCTTCGGATCGAACTCGGCGACGCCGCCCTGCAGCATCATTCCCATCCAGATATTTCCCGTCTTGTCCAGTTCGAGGTCCAGCGAACCGGCGGGGAAGTGTGGTTTGAGCTGCGGCAGCGGGTACTCCGTGATCGCACCGGTGCGCGGATCGAGCTCGCCCAGCACTTCTGCGCCGAAATCCGAGTACCACGCCATGCCCTGCCCGTCGAGGATCACGTCGTGCGGTTCGGTCAGGGCGCGCGGCAAGTCGTATTCGGTGATGATCGCGTGCGTTGCGCGGCCGGTCGGGCGCGGGTGCGTTTTCAACGGATACTTCCACGAGCCGGTGCTCAAGTTGATGCTCGCAATGTATTCCGCGAACGACCGCAGCTGCGCGAGATTCTGCGGGCGTTGCGGCGAGAGACGGCGGTCCGGTGTCAGCGGCTGCGCCCCGGGCGCGAACCCGCTCATCAGCGGAATAATCTGCAGCAGCTGATTGGCCGTATAGTGCGTCGTCACGATCCGATAGATCGTGTGGCAGCCCGTGCAGTCGATGAGCCGGCGTTTCTCGTCCGGCGTTCCGGGGATGCTGTTCAGCCAGTCGGCGTTGCTGAGCTGCGCGGCGAGGTCGGACGTTTTCTTCAAGTGGAGGTCGGCCGTCGTCGTGCCCGTGCCGAGGCTGACCGCGTTCGACCCGTCGAGGTCGTAACCGGCTGCCCGAATCGAAAGCGCGTAGGCGCCCGGGCCGAGTTTCGCGGCTGGGAAACTGTAGTGCCCTTGCGCATCGCTCGCGACCGTGGTCGTGATGTTCGAGCCGCTGAGTTTGGCGCTCACCAATACGCCCTCCATCGCCCCCTCTTCGGCTGAGCGGACGGTCCCACTCAGCGCAACGCCGGGCGTCTGCGCATGAAGTCCGCTGGCGGCCGTGACGAACAGCATGGCCATGGCGAGCGTAACGATGACGAGCAACGGTTTGCGCACGAGAACTTCCTCCAGGGCGATAGTCGCTTGTATCGCCCGCGAAACCTATGTCCCCTGCGGACCGCCGGCGGGGAAGATGATTTTCAAGCCGGGCCGGTTGGCTCGCAGAGGCGTCTGCCGTTATGGGGCCGCCGCGTTAGCGGCAGCAATTGCACTGGCCAGGTTCTGTTTCGGTTGCTTTCTTTTCTATCAGTTCAAGCTGAATCGGAGCCGGGTGTTCGGTTAGGAGGGTGCGAGGTCGGCAAAGAAGCGGCGCGCCACGTGCGGGTGAGAGCGAAGAACGACCTTGAGCGCCTCGTGTCCGTAGCCCGCGTGATCGAGTCGCGGGTTGAGGAAATACGCGACGCTCACGCGCTCGCAACCGGCCGGCGGACTCACCACGCGATGCCGTGCCGCCATCGTCTCCCCAGCAGTCGCGTCAGCCAGTGCGCGCCCTAAGACGGCGATCAACGTCCCGCTCGGCGCGATGACGTCGATGAATTCGCGGCCGTCGTGGACCTGGAGGCCGCGCGTTCCATCGTGCGCGATCAGCGCGAGAAAGCCCGAATCGGTGTGCTCACCGACGCCTTGCTGCGTGCTCGCCGGTTCGGTGTGCGGATACTTGATGATCTTCAAGCGCTCGTGGGGCTGCCCCGAGTAACCGGCTGCGAACCTCTTGCTCTGCAATCCGGCAGATTCGGCAATCGACGTCATCACGCGCATCGAAACGCCGCGTAAGAGTTCCATCCACGCGAGCACCGAGGGACGCAGACCGGGCAATGACGCAGGCCAGAGATTCGGTCCGTGCAACCGCAGATACGGTGGATCGCCGGCGGCTCGTATCCGGGGCTCTTCCTCCGGTCCGACGTCGAACTGTTCGCGGAGGTCGGGTTCCCCTTGCGTGCGTTCGGTTCCGAGCGCCGAGTAGCCGCGAAAATAGGGCGAATGAATCATGTCGATCGCATCGCGCTCGGCCTGCGGCAACGTGAAAAGCCGGCGGCTGACGTCGAGCAATTCTTCGGTACGGCCCTCATCGACGCCATGTCCGGAAAGCAAAAACGCGCCGATCTCACTCGCCGCGAAGCGCAGCCGTTCGCGCTCGCTGCCGGCGGCGTCCTCGAGTGCAGCGAGATCGATCGACGGAATCTCCACGCTTATTTTGGTCGCGGCGCGGTCAAGCTCCGGCCATTGTCGAGAATGCCTGAAAGCGAGCCGCCGCCGAGGAACGGCGATGCCGGTGGAACGGCGCGCGATGCGGCGCGTTCGCGCCCGAGAACGGGGAACAGCAGTTCGGCGACACGATACGCTTCCTCGAGGTGCGGGAAGCCTGAGGCGATCACCGTGTCGATGCCGAGGGCCGCGTATTCGCGCAGCCGCTCGGCAACGGTTTGCGGATCGCCGACGAGCGCGGTGCCGGCGCCGCCGCGCACGAGGCCGACGCCGGCCCAAAGATTGGGGCTCACTTCGAGCTTGCGGCGATCGCCATTGTGCAGCGCCGTCATGCGCTGCTGTCCGACCGAATCCGACTCGACCGTTTGTGCGTGCTGCGCTTGTTCGATCACGTCATCCGCTAAGCGGCTGATCAGCCGTTCTGCCGCCGCCCACGCTTCGGCTTCGGTGTCGCGGACGATCAAGTGCAGCCGGATGCCGAAGCGCACCGTGCGCCCGTGCTTCGCCGCCTCTGCCCGCACGCCGGCGAGTTTTTCGGCGACGTGCGCCGGCGGCTCGCCCCAGCTGAGGTACACGTCGACCTGCTCGCCGGCAAGCGCCTGCGCCGCAGGCGAAGAGCCGCCGAGGAACAGCGGCGGATACGGTTGCTGAACCGGTGGAAACGGCTCGTGGCCGGCCTTTAGGTGGTAGTGTTTACCGTTGAAGTCGACGCGTTCCCCGGAGAGCAACGCGCGCCAAATGTGCAAGAACTCGTGCGCCTGCGCGTAGCGCTCGTCGTGACCGAGGAAGATGCCGTCACCCGCGAGTTCGGACGGCCGTCCGCCGACGACGACGTTCACCGCCAGGCGCCCTTCGCTGAGCCGGTCGAACGCGGACGCCTGCCGTGCGGCCTCCGACGGCAACACCGTACCGGGCCGCACCGCGACGAGGAAGCGCAGCCGCTCGGTATGCGTCACGATCGACGATGCGATCGTCCAGGCATCTTCGCAGCCCCGCCCCGTCGGCAACAGCACGCCGTCGTAGCCGAGTCGATCGACGGCTTCGGCGATTTCCCGCAGATAGCGGTTCGTGGCCGGGCGCTGAGCATCGCCGGAGCCGAGATAGGCACCATCGCCCCCGGTTGGCAAAAACCAGTAGAAGTCGCGGATCCCGCTCACGGTCCACCAGCCTGCGCGGTCGTGTATAGGTCGACGTACTCGTTCACCGGCATCCGTTCGAGCACGCTGCGTTCGAGGCTCGCCTGGAGTATCGCCTCCGATTGCTTGGCCGGGAAACGGCGCCCGAGGTTCGTGACGAACTTTTTCTCGAGGAGCGGGATGCCCTCAGCACGGCGGCGTTTATGCCCGAGCGGGTACTCGACGACGACCTCGTCGAGCTTCGTGCCGTCGGCGAATTCCACCGTAATGCCATTCGCGATCGAGCGCTTCTCGGGGTCGTGATAGTCCCGCGTGAACGCCGGATCTTCGACGCAGACCATCTTCGCGCGCAGCGCATCGATGCGCGGATCGGCGGCGCGGGCATCTTCGTAGTCTTCCGCCGTGAGTTGCCCGAAGAGCAACGGCACGGCGACCATATATTGGATGCAGTGGTCGCGGTCGGCCGGGTTGTTCAACGGGCCGCTCTTGTCGATGATGCGGATCGCCGCTTCGTGCGTGCGAATCGTGATCTTGGCGATGTCCGCGATGCGGTGCTCGACCTGCGGGTGCAAAGTCATCGCGGCCTCGACGGCCGTCTGCGCGTGAAATTCAGCCGGAAACGCGACCTTGAACAACACGTTTTCCATCACGTAGGAACCGTAGGGGCGCTGGAAGCGAAACGGCTGGCCGCGAAACGAGACGTCGTAGAAACCCCACGTCTTGGCCGTGAGCACTGACGGATATCCCATTTCGCCGGTCTTTGCCATGAGCGCGAGGCGAACCGCACGGCTGGTTGCATCGCCCGCCGCCCAGCTCTTGCGCGAACCGGTATTCGGCGCGTGACGATACGTGCGCAGGCTCTGGCCGTCGACCCACGCGAGCGAGAGCGCGTTGAGGAGCTGATCGCGCGTCAGACCGAGCATGCGCGAGACCACCGCCGTCGACGCGACTTTCACCAGAACGACGTGATCGAGGCCGACCGCGTTGAACGAATTTTCCAGCGCGATGCAGCCCTGAATCTCGTGCGCCTTTATCATCGCTTCGAGGACCGCGCGCATCGTCAGCGGGGCACTGCCGGCAGCGATCGCCGTGCGCGAGAGCCAGTCGGCGGTCGCGAGAATGCCGCCGAGATTGTCGGAGGGATGTCCCCACTCTGCCGCCAGCCACGTATCGTTGAAGTCGAGCCACCGGATCATCGCGCCGATGTTGAACGCGGCCTGGACGGGATCGAGCTGATACGATGTACCCGGCACCTTGGCACCGTTGGGAACGATCGTTCCCTCGACGATAGGACCGAGCAATTTCGTGCAGGCCGGATACTCGAGCGCTTCGAGACCGCAGCCGAGCGTATCGATCAAGCAGTTGCGCGCCGTCTCGAACGCGAGCTCGCTCGTTACCTCATAGGTGAGGACGTAGTCGGCGATCTCCAGCAGAACTTGGTCAAACGATTGCGCCATCAGCTCCGGCTCGCGATCGGCTCATATGCGCGATCGTCGGGTCCGATGTAGTTTGCACCCGGCCGGACGATCGTGCCCTGCGACCGCTGTTCGATGATGTGCGCGGCCCAACCGCAGGTTCGCGCGATCACGAAGAGCGGGGTGAACATTTCGGTCGGAACGTCCATGAGGCTGTAGCTGACGGCAGAAAACCAGTCGAGGTTGGGAAACATTTTCTTGGTGTCCCACATGACCGCTTCGAGCCGTTCCGCGACCGAATAGAGCTTCATCGTATCGCGGGCCTGCGCGAGCTCGCGCGCGACCTCTTTGATGATCACGTTGCGCGGGTCTACGGTGGTGTACACCGGATGGCCGAAACCAATGATCACTTCTTTGTTCTCGACGCGCTTGCGGATGTCGGCCTCGGCTGCATCGGCGTCGTCATAGCGGCTTTGAACGACGAACGCCGCTTCGTTGGCGCCGCCGTGCTTCGGGCCTTTGAGCGCACCGATCGCGCCGCCGATGGCGGAGTACAGGTCGGAACCCGTGCTCGCGATGACGCGTGCGGTGAAGGTCGAAGCGTTGAACTCGTGTTCGGCATACAGCACGAGCGAGATGTGCATCGCCCGCGCCCATTCTTTGGACGGCGGCTTGCCGTGCAGCAAATGCAGGAAATGTTCGCCGATCGAGTCGTCATCGGTCTCGACCGCGATGCGCCGGCCCGAGCGAGCGTAGTGATACCAATACAGCAGCATCGATCCGAACGAGGCCAGGAGCCGATCGGCCGCATCGCGTGCCCCAACCTCGTTATGATCGGGCGGTTCGGGAAGCGCCGTCGACAACGCCGCAACGCCGGCATGCAAGACGTCCATCGGATGCGCCGCGGCGGGGATCTGTTCGAGTACGTTGCGCACGACGAGGGGCAGGCCGCGGAGCGATTTCAACTTCGACTTGTAGTTCGTCAGCTCGGCTCGCGTCGGCAGCTTTCCGTACAAGACGAGATAGGCGACCTCTTCGAACTCGGCATGCGCCGCCAAGTCGCGAACGTCGTAGCCGCGATACCGCAAATCATCGCCATGCCCGACGGTGCTGATCGCGGTGTTCCCGGCGATAACGCCCGAGAGCGCGACCGATCGCTTGGGCTTCGCATTGGTGGTCATGAGGTCTTGTCCCCTTTGAACAACTCGTCGAGCTTCTGCTCGTAGGCGTAGTAATCGAGAAAGCCGTACATATCGTTCCGCGTCTGCATCGACGGGATCACGTCGCGTTGCGTTCCGGTGCTGCGGATCGTCTGATAGACGTTGAGAGCCGCCGCGTTCATCGCACGATACGCGGAACAGCAGTACAAGACGATGTCGACGCCGGCGCCCGCGAGCTCGTCTTTCGTGAAGATCGGCGTCACCCCGAATTCGGTGATGTTCGCCAGGATCGGCACGCCGACCGCAGCCTTGAACCGGCGGTACGATTCGAGATCGGCCACCGCTTCCGCGAAGATCATGTCCGCGCCGGCGTCGACGTAGGCGTGCGCTCGCGCGATTCCGGCGTCGAGGCCTTCGGAGGCGACGGCGTCGGTGCGCGCCATGATGACGAATCGCTCGTCGGTGCGCGCGTCGACCGCCGCGATGATGCGATCGCACATCTCTTCACGGGACACGATTTCTTTGCCGGGCCGATGGCCGCAACGCTTCTCGGAAACTTGGTCCTCGAGATGGATGCCGGCCGCGCCGGCCTTCGTCATCGCACGCACCGTGCGCGCGATGTTGAACGCGCCGCCCCAACCGGTGTCGGCATCCACGAGTAAGGGCAGATTGGTGGCGTCGGTGATGCGCCGGACATCGGTGAGCACGTCATCGAGCGTGCTGATACCGAGGTCGGGCAGACCCAGCGAATTCACCGCCACGCCGCCGCCGGATAAATAGAGCGCTCGAAAGCCGACCCGCTCGGCCATCCGCGCGGCAAAGGCATTGATCGCTCCGACGACTTGGAGCGGCTTCTCATCGGTAACGGCTTGGCGAAAACGCTCTCCTGGGGAGAGGTTCAGAGACATAGCTACCGCTCCGGATTGCGCGGGATCGGCCGGCCGTCGCGGTCGACGACGACCATGATGAAGTGAGCGTCGCTGCATAGGCGCCGCTCGCCCGTGCGGAGGTTCTCGGAAAACAGCTCGGTCTCGACCGTCAGCGATGAGTGGCCGCTTTTTACGACGCGGGCGAGGACTTCGGCCAAGTCGCCTTGCCGAACGGGTTCGTGAAACGTCGTGCGATCGACCGACGCCATCACGACATCCTTCCGAGCATCGCGGGACGCGGCGATGAAAGCGGCTTTGCCCATGAGCTTGAGCGCTTCACCGCCGAACAGCGTCCCGTAGTGGTTCGTCTGATTCGGGAAGACCATCTCCGACACAACCGTGACGCCTTCGTCGGACGCCTTCATCCCGGCCATCCCCCGTTCTACGCCGGGTACCGATAAGGACCTGGCCTCGGTGCGCAGGGGCGCTCGCAGGTCGAGTGCGAAGCGACCGTCGTGCGACGCCTTCTTCAATTCATCGGCGCCATGGCGCTGTGCTTGCTCTGGAGCGGCTCGCGCTCGGCGATAGCGGCCAACGATACGCCGCTCCCGATCGGGGCATCGGCACCGGCAATCAGCGAGCCGACCGCAATGGGTGCGTTCGACACCACGACGTCGACGAAGCCCTACGTCATCGAGTTCTTTGCCGTCTGGTGTCCCCATTGCCAACGGGAAGTTCCGGTCGTCAATCAGTTAGCACGCGCTGCCGGCGACCGGGCCGATGTCATCGCCATCCCGGCCAGCCCGTTCGGTCTCGATAAATCGAGCCCGCTGCAACAAGCGGATCTCGACACGTTCACCCGTCAATTCGGCGTCAACTATCGGATCGGGTTCGATGGGTTCTTCTCGGCAAGCTACGATTACGGCCTCACGGCATTTCCCACGTTCTACTTCGTGAGCGCCGATCGTCACGTTACCGCCCTCGAAGAGGGCGAGGTGCCGTTCGCCAAGCTTCAGGCCGATTTGGAGGCGTCGCTCCATTAGAGCAGGCCGGTCAAACGATTTGTGACACGCTGACGGCATGGGTGAACGCAGAGTGGCACGAAGCGCGAGTCGTGCTCTCACTCACGTATCGGCCGGCCGTTCTGGCCGGTTGCCTCTTCCTCGTTAGCGCATGCGGCGGCGGCGGCGGAGGCTCGGTTGCGCCGCAGACCGGCGGAACGGCCGGAGCTCCGGTTACGAAACCGACGGCCGGGCCGCAAGGCTTCACGCCGGTTAGCTTCTCGATCAGCCTTGCGCAAAGCGGCACCGCAGCAACGGCGCGCCGGCCGATGTTCGTGCCCGCGTCGACGACGACGATCTCCGTCGCGTTGAACGGCACGACCGCGCAAACGTTCCCCTGCTCGGGCACGACCTGCACGGGAACGTTCTCGGCTCCCGCCGGCGGTACGGTGAACTTCGTCTTCACGGCGCTCGATTCGGCGCAGCGCGCCGTTTCCGAAGCATCGTTCGCGCAAGCGATCAACGCCAACGGCGCAAATACGCTGAACGTCACGCTCGAAGGCGTCGTCAACCACGCCACGCTGGCTCTCTCGACGGCGGGCCTCGTCTCCTACCAAAACGGGGCGGCGACGGTTTCCGCCACCGCATACGATGCGGACAACGACATCATCACCGGCACCTACTTCGCGCCGATCGTGCTCTCCGTGAGCGGCGATACGACCGGAACGATCACGCTCCCGTCGGCGACGCTCGCGAGCAGTTCGTCGATCGGCACCCTCGCGTATACGTTCTCCAACGCGACGCAATACCGGGAGAACTACGTGACCATCGGGCAAACGTCGACCACCGAGACGACATCATCGGCCGGCGTTCCGTTCGAAGTCGGTCGCACGTTCTACACGTTCACCACCGCCAGTACGATTGTCGGCTTTGCACCGGGCTCGACCACGCCCACCCGCACGGTCACGATGCCGACGCTGCAGAGCGTCAGCGACATCACGTGCGACGGATCGAACCTCTATCTCAACGACAACGCAGCCGGCGCCGTTTACGGCCTCGGACCGACGGCAACGTCGCCGGTAACGTACAACAGCCAAATCACCGCACCAAGCTGGGTTGCGGCCAACGGCGGCATCGCACCGAGCACTTACGCGCAGATGTACGTTGCGAACGACTACGGCATTCAGGCGATCGTCGGCTTTCAAGGCAGCTCGTCGGCACCGCCATTTCCGCTTCCGCCCAATTCGGCTGTCCAGACCGGCGGCGGCGAAACGAGTCGCGGGGCAATCGTCTTCGATCCCACCGGGAACGTCTACTCGTCGTTGGGTGGATCAGAGGAAGCGTACGGCGGCTATGAAGTGCGTGACCCAACGCTCGTGACGGCTCCTGAGACGGGCCAGAACCTCAATTCGGGTCCGGCCGATCTCATCGCGATCGATACCACGGTTTCGCAGCCGCGGATCTACATTTCCACCTACAACAACTTGACGTACTATTCCGAGATCGACGAATACGATAACTACGCAGCGACGCCGACCTACATTTCGAGCGATAGCAACGACAGCGGGCTCTTCACGGATTCCGCCGGACGCGTCTACACGAGCAAATATGTGGTGTACATGGGTTCGCGTTTTCGCGCACCCGGACGCGGCACGACCAGCGCGCGGCGGCGGACGCTGGCCGGGAGCGGCAACGTTTTCGACGTGTACGCCCCCGGCGGGCTCGCCGGCGCGGTCCAATACACGATTCCCGGCGAAAGCCTCGCGATCGACAGCGAGAATTACGTCTATGCGCTGCAGGACAACGGATCGGTCAACATCTACGCGCCCGGAAGCGCAACGCTCGTTGCGACGATTCCGGGCACAAACTTCGGCTCACCCAGCCCCAACGCGTTCGCCTTCGGAACGTTCTGCCGCTAGACCGCAGCCGGTTGCCGCACGAGGCGCATCCAATCGCCGAAGGCCGCGATGAATGCGGCGAGTTCCGTGCGCGCCGCTTCATCGGTGAGCACGCCCCGCTCGTCGAACTTGCGGCGGGCTCCCCCGATCATCATCTCGGGCATACCGAGCACGTAGGCCTCGCTCGGCTGTAAGACTTTTCGCAAGTCGTATTGCGCCCGGGAACCGCCGAGCACGCTCGAAGAAACGCTCAAGATCGCGACCGGTTTGCGGGCCAGCACCGACGGTTTGCCGTGCAGCCAATCGAGCGCGTTTTTCAACACCCCGCTGATCGAATGGCTGTACTCCGGCGTGGCGATGATGATGCCGTCGGCCGCTGCGATCGCCGCCTTGTAGCGCTGCACCGCTTCCGGATCGCCGTGTTCGTCGACGAAGTCGTGATCGTACATCGGGATATCGTGCAGCAACCGCACCTCGACATCGTAGTCCGGCGCCGCGAGTTCGGCGATCGCATGCAGTGCTGAGCGGTTATAGGACGCCTTGCGCAGGCTTCCGCAGATAGCGAGGAGACGCGTGGGTGCAGACACTCGGGATTTCACTCCGTTCACGATGGCAGCAGGGCTTGATCGCGACCGACGGCACCGGCCGCGGACGCGAGTTGGATCGGGCGTTCGCTCAGGTGCGGCACCGGGCCGTAGGTCGCGACGTCGATGCCTTGTTCGTCGCGCAACATGCGTACCGCTGCGCGGGCGCGAATCTGCGGGTGCGCGACGATCGCGTCGATCGCAAGGATCGGTCCGGCCGGGACGCCCGCTCGCGCCAGCACGCCGTCGAGTTCGTCGAGGGTCAGTGTTTTCGTCCAGCGTACGATCTCGGCGTCCAGCGCCGCCATGTTCGCCACGCGCGCGTGGTTGTCGGCGTAACGTGGATCTTCGGCGAGTTCCGGCCGGCCCATCGCTGCGGCCATACGGCGGAAGATCCCTTCGCCGTTGCCGGCGATCGCGATCCACTGCTCGTCGCACGTCGGATAGACGTTGCTCGGCGCGGCCGTCGTGAGCTGGTTGCCGACGCGCTTCGTCACCTTGCCGGCATGCACGTACTCCGGCAGCACGCTCTCGAGAATGCTGAACACGCTCTCGACGAGCGAGATGTCGATCGTCTCGCCCACACCGTCACGGTCGCGGGCGTGCAGCGCCGCGAGCACGGCGACACTCGCATTCAGTCCGGCGAGTTCGTCGGCGATGCTGATGCCCATGCGCATCGGCGGCCCGTCCGGCTCGCCCGTGATGTGGCGGAAACCACCCATCGATTCGGCGATCGCACCATAGCCGGGCTGGCCGGCCATCGGTCCGTCTTGGCCGTATCCGCTGATCGAAAGGTAGATCAGCGACGGCTTCTCCGCCCGCAGCGATTGCGCATCGAGTCCGTATTGCGCGAGCCAGCCGGGCCGGAAATTCTCGATGACGATGTCGACGCTTAGCGCGAGCTTGCGAACGGCGGCCGCATCTTCCGCGCGGCGCACGTCGAAGGACACCAATCGCTTACCGCGGTTATGGCCCTTGAACCAGTACGACGATCCATCCGGCGCGCGCGTACCCCACGTTCGCAATTGATCGCCGGCGGGCGGCTCGACTTTCCAAACCGTCGCGCCGAGGTCGGCGAGATGGCGCGTTGCGGACGGCCCGGCGATGGAGCTTCCCAACTCCAGCACCTGGACGCCATCGAGGCAAGGCTTTATTTCGGCCGCCAATTATGGGCGTACGCTCCCCAATCCATGAAGCCGCCGCTCTTACCGCGCGGCGCGTTCGGGTCGATCGGCGCGATCATGCTATCGGGACACTCTTCCCACGTGGTCACTTCGAGATTGTTGCCGTCCTGATCGCGAAAGTAGACCGACACGGCGCTAACGTTCTTGTGCCGCCGCGGACCGGAGAACGGAATCCCCTCGCGCGTAAGGTGTGCGGCGAAGGCCGCGACACATTCCGGCGTCGTTTGGAACGCGAAGTGCGGGTTCATATTGCGGCCTTCCGGATTCGTGTGATCCGGATAGCTCATGCCGTCTTCTTGCTCGACCAATTCGATCAGGGTTGCGCCGACGTGATAGAAGATGTGCCGCAGGCGTTTGTGCGCGCGATCGTCTTCCGAGTAACCGGCGCGAAACAGTTCGACGGCGCCCAAGATCTGCTCGTAGAATTTCCCCGCGCGATCCGGATCGGGTGTCGGCAAACCGAAATGATCGCAGCACCGCAGGCCGAACGGATTGAGCTGCGGCTCATGGCGCTGCTTGAACCCGTAGTAAGCCGGGCGATCTAAAACGTCCATTTTCGCAGTCCTCCAAAGCGGCGTTCCGGTGGCACGGAGCTTCGCTCCCGGCAACCCGGAATCCGCGTGAAGAGATGCATTCGATGACGAGCACGACCATTCGTGACGTACCGTTCCCGCCCGATCCCAATCCGCACAAACCGCGTCTTGTCGCGCCGCCGGGAAGCTGGGATACGCACTTTCACATCTACGGACCGCCCGACCGCTTTCCGTATGCGGAGAGCCGCGGTTTCACCCCGCCGGCCGCGCCGATCGAACACTGGCAAAGCGTCTCGGCGGCGATCGGCATCGAACGCGGCGTCGTCGTAACGCCGGGCATTCACGGTTCGAATCCCGCCGTCACGCTCGACGCGATCGCCCGTTCGGACGGGCGTCTCCGCGGTATGATCCGCGCCGACCCCGCCGTCACCGCAAGCGAGGTCGCGAAACTGCACGCGGGCGGCATTCGCGGCGTGCGCTTTCCGTTTGCCAAAGAACTCGGACGTGACTTCGATGCGAACGCCGTGCGCACGACCGTTCCGCAACTCGAAGCGCAGCGCTGGGTCGTCGCGTTTCAAATCGACGACGACATGATCGAACGCTACGCCGATATCGTCGGCAACCTTCCGCTGCCGACCGTGATCGACGGCTTCGCCGGGTTGTCACCGGGTCGCGGTCTCGATCAGCCGGGGTTCCGGACGCTGCTCGACGTGTTGGCCAAACCGCACGTGCACCTGAAGCTCTTCGTCGCCGACCGCAATCTGCGCGCCGGCGAGCGCTACGAGGACATCGTGGCGATGTCGCGCGCCGTCGTCGCCAAAGCACCCGACCGCATCATCTGGGGCTCCGACTGGCCGCACGCGTACATCTACAAAGCCGGCGACGTACCCAACGACGGCGATCTCATCGACATGCTGCTCGACTTCGCTCCGGACGAGGGCGTGCGCAAGAAGATCCTCGTCGACAACCCGGCGCGGCTGTTCGACTTCGACTGATCAGGGAGCGAATCGCACGAGCAAATATAACGGCGGCTTTTCTGAAGTATTTGAGGGCCGCCCCGCGAAGCGCTTTGACGACAAGCTCGTTGTGAGGGGCCGATTTATGGACAAGACGATGACGCTACGCGTCAATGGACACGCGCACGACGTCCACGCGGATCCCGATATGCCATTGCTGTACGCGCTGCGCGACCAACTCGCGCAAGAAAACCCGCGCTTCGGCTGCGGGCTCTCGCAGTGCGGCGCGTGCACCGTGCACGTCGACGGCAAGGCGACCCGCTCGTGCGTAACACCGGTCTCGTTCGCGGAAGGGCGCTCCGTGACGACGCTCGACGGACTCGGCACACCCGAACATCCGCATCCGCTGCAGACCGCGTTCGCCGAAGAGCAGGCGATGCAGTGCGGCTACTGCCTCAACGGCTGGATCATGACGGCCGCCGATTTCCTGAACCGGCAGAAAAACCCGACGCGCGCGCAAATCAAAGCAGCGCTGGGTAGTCTCGTTTGCCGCTGCGGGTCGCACGTGGCCATCCTGCGCGCCGTGGAGCGCGCCGCCAAGGAGATGTCGGCATGAGCACACGCGCCACGTTCCTGACCGGCGCCACCGCCCTGGTCGTCGTCGCCGCCGGTGCGGGAGTTCGCAGTTTCGCGGTCGCCGCCGACGCGCCGGCACCGCAAAAGATGACCGCGCTCGGCGACTGGCTGCGCATGCTGCCCGACGGCACCGTCGAGATGTACACGGATAAGGTCGAAGTCGGAATGGGCGTGCCCACCGGTTTCGCGCAATTCGTGGCCGACGAACTCGACATACCGTTCGACCACGTCCGCCCGATGCTCGGCGATACGAGCGAAACGGTCGCCGCGGGCGGCGTCGGCGGTAGTTTCTCGACCTTTGCGGGCAACTTTGCGATTCGCAACGCAGCGGCCGAAATGCGCAGCATTCTCGTAAACGCCGCGGCGCAGCGGCTCGGCGTACCGGCGTCGCAACTCATCGTGCGTGACGGCGTGATCCAAGTTCCCGGCGATCCGTCGAAATCGTTGCGTTACAGCGACGTACTCGGCGCACTCACACCGGATCCGAAGTTTCCCCAAACGGGCGACGCCTTCTTCACCAACCTCACGGTGCCGGCCAAACCCAAGGACTGGGCCGATTACAAGATCGCCGGTTCGCCGCTGCCGCGCAAGGACGCCGCCGGCAAAGCGTTCGGCCGTTATCCATACGTCGTGAACGTCAGGCCGCCCGGCATGGTGCACGGACGGTTCGTGTATCCCCCGTCGATCGGCGCCACGTTGCTGACCGTCGACGAGTCGTCGATTCACGGCATCGGTGATGCGCGTGCGATTCGCGTCGGCAATTTTGTCGGCGTCGTCGCGACGCACGAGTGGGATGCGATTCGCGCGGTGCGCGCGCTGAAGACCAGCTGGACCGGTGCGAGCACGACGCTGCCCAAGCAGAGCACGCTGCCCGACTACCTGTGGACGCAACCTTCGATCAAGCAGAGCGTCGCCAAAGGCGGCGACGTCGACGCGACCATCGGCAACGCGCCCGTGCAGGCCACCTACTTCTGGCCGTTCCAGTCGCACGCCAACATGGGGCCGGGCTGCACGGTGGTCGACGTGCGCAGCGACGGCGTCACGGTGTGGTCGGGGACGCAGAAGACCCACGCGCTGCGTCAGGGCATGTCCAAATTGCTCAAAGTGCCGCTCGAACAAGTACGGGTCGTCTGGGCTTCCGACGCCGGCTCGTATGGGCGCGGCGGCTTGGAAGAATCGGGCGCGGCGGCGGCATTTCTCTCGCGCGCCATCGATCGGCCGGTGCGCGTGCAATCGATGCGCGCCGACAACACGCAATGGGGCAACAAGGCCCCGGCGATGTCCGGGCGGCTCCGTGCGAACCTCTCCAACGGCAGCATCGTGTCGCTCGACGCGGTCATCCGGCAGTTCAACGGCAACGAGATCCTCTCGCAGCCGAGCGTTGCGGGCAGCTTCCTGGCCGGGCAGATGGCCGGTTTTCCGAACGACGCGGTCGTGTATGAGTTCGGACAGTACGGCGAGGGCAGTGCCAAATACGAGATTCCCAACTACCGCTCGAGTGCCGAGCTGGTCGCGCCGTTCGCGGCCGGCAACTCGCCGCTCCGCACCGCGCACATGCGCGATCCCGAAGGCCCGGGCACCACGTTCATCATCGAATCGTTCATCGATGAGCTCGCCGCGCACGCCGGCATGGACGCGATCGCGTTCCGCAGCAAACACCTCAAGAACCCGCGCCATCTCGAGGCGCTGCAGCACGTCGCGAGCGCCGCGGCTTGGGATTCGCGCGTCTCCGGCACGGTCAAGCGCACCGGTGCGAACGGCGAGCTGATCGGGCGCGGCGTCGCCTTCGCGACGCGCGGCGAAACGATCGTGGCGACCGTCGCCGAGGTCGGCGTGCAGCCGAAGACCGGTGTCGTGCGCGTGCGCCGTCTCGTCTGCGCGCACGACTGCGGCTTCGTCGTCAACCCGAAGTCGCTGCAAGGAACGATCGAGGCGAACTTGATCCAATCGATGAGCCGCGCGATCTACGAAGAAGTGACCTTCGACGATCACAACGTGACCTCGCGCGATTGGGCGACCTACCCGGTCGCGAAGATGCGCGATATCCCCGATGAGGTCAAGGTCGCGATCATCGATCGCCCGACGGTCGCACCGGGCGGCGCCGGCGAACCCTCGTCGCGCCCGACGGCCGCGGCGATCGCGAATGCGGTGTTCGACGCCACGGGCGTGCGCGTGCGCACCGCACCGATGACGCCGAAGAACGTCCTCGCCGCGCTGCGCGCCTAGTCGCTATTTTTCGATCGGGTCGCGCACGTTCGGGTACGTCGCGATCTCGGTGTTTTGGTACTTCCCGTCGACCTTGTCGACGCGGCGGATGTAGATGTTCTGCACGATATCGCGCGTTTGCGGATCGATCATGATCGGTCCGCGCGCGCTATCGATCTTCATGCCGCGCACGAGCTGCATCGTCTTGTCCGGATCGAGGTTGCCCTTCTGCGTTTCGACCGCTTTGTAGATCGCCGAGAGCACGTCGTAGGTCGCAACGCTGGCGAAATCCGGCTCCTCGACCGACGGATCGGCGGCCCGCATGTCGCGCGTGAGCTGGGTGTTGAGCGGCGATTTGTGTGAGGCGGCATAATTCATCGCGGTGATCACGCCGAGGCCCGCATCGCCGAACACCGGCAGCGAGGACTCGATCGTGAATTCGCCGGTCGCGAGAATCTTGGTGCCGGTTGCGGGGCCGCCGGCCGCCGACCACGCCTTGAGAAACGGCGCCGCCGACGTGCTGAGAAACGCGAACACCGCTTGCGGATGCGCGTCTTTGATGCGCTGCACGTAGGGGGCGAAGTCTTGCGCGTTGAGCGGCACGTGCACGTCGCCGAGCACCTTGCCGCCGCCCGCGGTATACACGCTCTCGAACCCGGATGCGGCGTCGATGCCGGTCGCGTAGTCGAGCACGATCGTGTAGACGCTCTTGATGTTGTTCTTGAGCGCCCACTGCGCGAGCGGTTGCGTCAGCTCGCCTTCGGTGTAGCTGAAACGCGCCATGTACGGGTTGTTTTCGAGGATCCCGTTCGATGCCGCGTTGGTGATGAAGGTCGGCATCTTGGCGCTGGTCGACACGTCGCCGACCGCTTTCGCGTTGGGTGAAAACACCAGCCCCATCAGAAAATCGACGTGCTCGGAAACGATCAGCTCTTGGGCCAGCCGCTTGGCGGTATCCGGCGCGTTGCCGCCGTCGTCGCGCTTGATCACCACGACCTTGCGGCCGGCGACCGTGTCGCCGTGTTCCTTGAAGAACGCCGCCATCGCGGCATCGGCGGTCTTGCCCGACTGGGTGAAGTTGCCCGACATCGTCGTGACGACACCGATCTTCAGCGGCGGCGCATCGGCCCCCGCGGACCGGGTGATCAGGAAGGCAGCCGTCACGGCGGCGAGGCCGGATACGAGCGAACGTTTCATGCGCGCTCCGTGTTGGAAGGCACGCGGATTCTCCTCGCCGCAGCACAGCCCATGAGCACGACCGAATCCCGTCCAACCGCGTCCGGGACCGCCTACGGTCGCCCGGCGTCAACCTACGACCGCGAACTGGCCGAAGTCGGCCCGGGAACGCCGTGCGGCGAGTACATGCGCCGCTACTGGCACCCCGTCGCGGTGGGCGACAAGCTCGTCGCGGTGCCGCAGAACGTGCGCATCCTCGGCGAAGACCTGATCGTCTTTCGCGACAAGAAAGGCCGGCCGGGGCTGCTCCATCCGCGTTGCGCGCATCGCGGCACGACGCTGTACTACGGCAAGTGCGAAGACGACGGGATCCGCTGCTGCTATCACGGCTGGCTGTTCAGCGTCGACGGCCGCGTGTTGGACCAGCCGTGCGAACCCGGCGGCGCGTCGCACAACCGCGACCTGATCCGTCAGCCATGGTACGAGGTCGAAGAACGCTACGGTTTGATCTGGGCCTACATGGGGCCGCCGGACAAGAAGCCGCTGCTGCCGCGTTACGATACCCTCGAAGGCCTCGAAGCCGGCGAGATCCATTACGCGACCGGTTCGAGCTTCGGCGCGGGCGGCGACGACACGCGCGAGATCGTGCCGTGCAACTGGCTGCAGGACTGGGAAAACATCATGGACCCATTCCACGTGCCGATCCTGCACACGTCGTTCAGCGGCGTGCAGTTCGTCGAAGAGATGGGCGTCATGCCCGACGTCACCTACGATCACGCCGATCACGGCATGAAGTACACCGCGTACCGCGAGCTGCCCGACGGACGCAAAATGAATCGCGTCACGCAGGCCCTCTTCCCGCACGTCCGCATCGTGCCCGACATCCACCTCAAGCCCGGGCAACCGAAGTCGGTGGGTTTCGTGCTGCCGGTGGACGACACGCACTTCCGCCTCTTCCACATCTTCCGCGCGCCCGAGGGCTTCGAGGTGAAGTCGCGCCCCATCATCGACGGACGCAAGTGGAGCGAACTCACCGAAGGCGAACACCAAGTGATTCCGGGCGACTGGGAAGCGCAAGTCGGGCAGGGCCCGATCTCACTTCACTCCGAGGAAAACCTCACCGGCAGCGATCGCGGCGTCGGCCGCCTGCGCCACTTCCTGCGCCAGCAAATCGCAACCGTGAAAAACGGCGGCGACCCGCTCGGCGTCACCTTCGACCCGGCTCAAGAGCTCTATCACGTCCAGGCGGGCAACTACTTCTTCTAGTCATCCCGAGCGGAGCGCCGAAGGGCGCGTAGTCGAGGGACCGCGTCAACCGTCGTCGCGGCGCACGTTGCCGGCGATGCCCTGGCCATCACGCACGATCGTGGCGGGTTCCTCGACTACGCGCCCTCCGGCGCTCCGCTCGGAATGACATTCGCGTGGGGCGGGTCGGAGGAGAGGTGCGTTTCTTCTTTGAGTTCTTTCGGCGCGATCCAGCCGTACATGATCGGCACGATGAACAACGTGAGGACGAGCGAGCTGAGCAGACCGCCGATCACGACGATGGCGAGTGAGGTGCGCGTGGCGGTGCCGGGTTCGAGGCCGAGCGCGAGCGGCGTCATCCCGGCGACCATCGCGACCGTGGTCATGATGATCGGACGGAAACGTGTCGAGGCGGCCTCGCGAATGCCTTCTTCGCGCGAGCGTCCCTCGCGCACGCGCACGGTATCCGCATAGTCGACGAGCAGGATGCCGTTCTTCGTCACCAAGCCGACGAGCAAGATCATGCCGAGCAGCGAGTACAAGTTCAGCGTGTTATGCGTGATCCACAACGCGCCCAGCGCGCCGATCACGGCCACCGGGATGGCGAAGAGCGTGACGAACGGCGTGCGGTAGCTATTGTAGAGCATCACGATCAACAAGAACACCAGCACGATCGAGATCGCGAGCGATGAGAGCAGCGCCGAGAGCGCCTGATCCATCAGGTCTTGCTGGCCCTGCGCGGCCGGGCGAATCGTGATGGTCCTGGGCAGATGCAGTGCTGCGACTTGCTTCTGGAACGCCTTCGTGACGTTGGAAAGCTCGTAACCCGGCGCAACGTTGCCCGTGATGTGTACGACCTGCGCGCGGTCCTGGCGGGTGATGATCAGCGGGGCCGGGGCCGACTTGAGGTACGCCACGTCACCGAGGCGCACGATCCCGCCGTTCTCCGCCCGGAGCGGAATCGCGAGCACCTGATCGAGCGAGGTTTGATCGGTAAGCGGGTAGATGACCTCGATGTCCGTGAGGCCGCGGTCGGGCGTCTCGATCTGCGAAGCGATATCGCCGCCGAACGCCGCCTCGACCGCATCGGCCGCCGTGCCGATACTCACGTCGAGCGACTGCAGCGCGGCGCGGTTGAAGTCGATCTCCATCTGCGGCGCGGCGTTGGTTTGACTGTTCTGCACGCCCGTCGAGCCGGGCGTTTTTTCCAGTGCGGTATAGATTTTCGCGGCGTACGGCGTCGGATCGGTGATGCCGGATGCCGAGACCAGCTCGTCGATCTGCTGCTGGTTACCGCCGCCTTGTTGCGTGGCCGACGCAACGCTGATCAACGCCGACGGTTCGACTTGCTGGTACTTCTGCAGCAGCTTCGAAACGTACGTGTACGTCGACGTATTGCGGTTGGTGTTGAGGAAGATCGAGATCTGCCCGACGTTGCCTTCTTGCGCGAAGCCGCCGAAAGCCGCGCTGTACGCGCCCGCCGTCGTCGTTTCGTACTGCAGATCGTGCGGCGTGACGACTTGTTTGGTCGCGGCTTCCAGTTTGTCCATCGCCGTGGTCGTCTGCGTGAGCGGATGCCCGGCCGGAAACGCCACCTGCGCGTAGATGATGCCCTGGTCTTCCGCCGGGATGTACTCTTCACCGACGAGCCCGGTCGGCACGAGCAGATACGCGAGGAAGCACGCGATCACCGCACCCACGAGGATCGGCCACGGCCGGCCGATCGTCGCCGGCAGCCACGTCTCGCTGTACCGCGTGCGAAGCGCGTTGAATCGTTCGTCGAACCACACGACCGGTTTCCACGGTTTCCAGGTTGACTTCAGCGACCACAGCCCCGCCAGCGTCGGCGTGATCGTGAACGAAACCAGCAGCGACGTCAGCGTCGCGACCACGATGACGATCGCGAACTCATTGAGCTGACGGCCGATCTGGCCGCCGACGAACGCAAGCGGCAAGAAGACGACGACGTCGACCAAGGTGATGACTATCGCGGCTTGACCGATCTCGGTCCGCCCGTTGATCGCCGCATCGGCCGGCGACTCGCCCGCGGCATGATGCCGCTCGATGTTCTCGAGCACGACGGTCGAGTCGTCGATCAGGATGCCGATGACGAGCGTCATCGCCATGAGCGACACCGTATCGAGCGTGAGCCCCAGCGCGTTCATGATGAACAGCGTCACGCCGAGTGAGGTCGGGATCGCGACCATCACCACGACGGCGTTGCGCCACGAGCCGAGGAAGAACAGCATCACGATCGAGGTGAGGATGATGCCCTCGATCAGCGTGTGTTCGACGCCTTCCACCTGCTCCTCGGTGAAGGTCGACTGCACGTGCGCGACCTCGAATTGGATGTCGGGAAACTGACGTTCGAGTGCGGGTAACGCCTTGAGCACTTCATTGGAGACCGTGACTTCGCTCGCATCGGCCTGCTTCTGAATGCTGAGCGTCACGCCCGGATGACCGTTTTGTGATGCCGAGATGCGCGGCACGACGGTCGATGCGGCGACGGTGGCGACATCGGAGATCCGGCGGTCCGCGCTCGGCACGGCCCACAATTGCAGCGCGCCGACGAACGGTGACGTCGCAACCCCGCTGCCGCTGCCGAACGAACTCGCCCCGCCCGACGGCTGCGCGCCGCCCGCGGCGGCGGTGGTGGTAGTGCTGCTGCTCGCGGAGTTCGCCGAACTCGTGCCCGACGTCGATTGCGTGTTCACCGGCGCGTCGACCGGCACGCTCGCGGAGGTGTTCGCCGTCGAGCCGCTCGCGGTCAGCGCCGTCCCCGCTTCGCTGCCGGCACTGTTGCCGCCCGACGTTCCAAATGAGACGTCGGAGCGTACCGGCCGCGGCTCGGCCCCGACCACCGCCGGCACCGGTGTTGCACCGACGACGATGATCGGGATGTTCGCGGCGCCGACCGGGCCGCCGGCGCCGCCCGCGAACGCGCCCGCGGCCCCGGTCGAGGACGCAGCGGTCGTGCCGCTATAGGTCACGTGGATCGGCAAGTCCGCAACTTGCTGCGGCGTCGCGAGATCGCCGCGCACGTCGAGTTCGGTCTCGCGCGAGGGACCGTAGACGTAGCCGCCCGGCGCACGCACGTTGTTGGGCGTGATCGAACCGACAACGTCGCCGAGCGTCAGATTATTCGCGGCCAGCAGATTGGGATCGACGGTAACGGTGAACGTAGGCTGGGTGGTTCCGGCGACGTTGACGTTCGAAACGCCCGGAAGCTGCTCGATGGCGGGAACGACCGTGTTGTTGGCGAGCGTTCCGAGTTCGGCTTGGTCGTACTTCTTCGAGAGCAGCGCCAGCGTGACGATGACCGGTTCGCTCGGATTGGCAACGCGCAGGGTGGGCGACGTGATCCCGGCCGGCAGTTGACGCTGCGCCGACTGAATCGCCTTCTCGACGTTGGCGATGTTCTCGGGGTTCGTCGACTGCAGCGAGAAGGTGGCCGAAATCGTGACCGAGCCGCTCTCGATCGTCGTACTTTGCGTGACGAGATACGGCGTGCCGGCGAGCTGGTCTTCGATCGGCTCCGCGACTTCCGTTTGCAGTTCGGTCGTCGACGCACCGGCGAAGCCGACGCTGATCGTGATGCCCGGCAGTCCGCTATTGGGCTGTTCCTGGACGACCAGCGTTTGTAACGCCATCGCGGCCGCGATCAACGTCAGCGCGATAAATACGAAGACCAGCGTCGGCCGCTTGAGGAAGACGCGCGTCAGCCACATCTATTTGTGGTTGCTGGTCGCGCCCGCTTCGGGGCCCGTTTCGGCGCCGGTGTTGACTCGGTCGCCGTTGCCGACGTCCGTTTCATCGACGTTGGCCACGATCGTCGCGCCCGAGCTCAAGCCCGTGACGATGGCGTTGGTGCCGTCGTCCTTGACCTCCTGAACTTTGGTCGTGCTCACGAGGTCGTCATTCACGGTGTAGACGCCGTCGTGCGTGTCGTCGATGAACGCCGTGATCGGAATCTCGATCCCGCTGACCGGCGGCAACGCGACCGTGCCGGTCACGGGCATGCCGGCGTGGAGATGTCCGTCGGCATTCGGGACGAGCACCTTCACGGTGAAGTTGGTCGTGCCGGGTTGGAGCGCATCGAGCACGGCAACGACCTTCCCGCTGTCTTTGCGCGTGCTCGCGCTGGTGGTCAGCGCGACGACCGCGCCGTTTTGAATCTGCACGACCTGCGCCGTCGACGTCGGCAAGAGCGCGTAGACGCTCGAGATCTGTTCGATCGTGAAGAGCTGGCGCCCCGACGGATACTCGCCCGGATTCGCGTTGACCGCATCGACGACACCGTCGAGCGGCGAGACGATCGCTGCGCGGCCGATCTCGCGGCGCAGTTGTTCGACCGTCGCTTGCGCGGCATCGGCCGCCGCTTGCGCCGACTGCAGTTCCGCCTGCTGCACGCCGGCGTTGTTCCCGCGGCCGTTGGCGCGCGCGTTGGCCACCGCTTGATTGAGCGCCGCTTGTGCGGTGCTGACCGCCGCCGCATCCGCCGCGACGGTGGTGCGCTGCTGATCGACGGTTTGGGCCGCCATGTAGCCCTGATCTTCCAGCGCCTGGTAGCGCTTGAGATCGGTCGTTGCGCCGTCGAGGCTGACATGGGCTTGGTGCAGCGTATCTTGCGCGGAGCGGATCGCCGCCGCGTCTTGCGCGTTGGTCGCGTTCGTCTGGTATGCCGCCTGCGCGTAGCGGGCGACGTCTTCCGCGGTCGTGCGCTGCGCGGAGGCGAGTTGGGCCTCGAGGTCGTCCATGATCAGGTGCGCGAGTGCTTGACCGACGTGCACGTGGTCGCCCTCTTGCACGTCCACGTCACCGATCGGCTCGCTGAGATCGGCCGCGATCCCGACTTGCCGGTACGGCGTGATGACGCCCGCGATCTGCAACGTCGGGTGAATGGTACCGGGCTTCGCGGCGACCGTGTCGACGTGTGGACCCGCGCTTGGCGAGGGTTTCGCCGAGGCACCCGACCCGGACGAGCATCCCGCGCACAGCAGGACGAGACCGAGCACTACGGCGTCTAAACGCGAGCAAGCCACGTTCGAGCGTGTCCCCGCGTACGCTTGCGCTCAAACCCCCGCTTGCCTGCCCTCTAGGCTTCGGGCTCCTCAGCTGCTGCAGCTGCGCTTGCCGCTTGTGACGCGGCGCGCTTGACCACGGCTTCGGCCAGCAGGCCGAGCATGGCGATCATCTCCGCTTCGCTCTCGTCGCGCGGACGCGTCTTCTGCGTCGCGCGGTCGGTGCGCAGCGCGGCCCGGTGCCGCGCGTAGAGATCGGTCGCGTCGTTGCTGGAAAAACCGGCTTTGAGGTGATCGAGCACGCGCATCGGCGCGCCGTCGGGCGTGTGGCGCAGCGAGGCCTCATAGCCCGCCGCGGACCGCGAGATATCGAACACCACGTCGCGCAACGGCTCGAGCGCCGGGTCGCACGAGATCATGTATTCGTGATTGCTGAGGTCGCGCAGCACGTAATACTCGAGCGCGCCGTAGCGGGCGATGCGCGAGATCATCACGCCTTCGAGCGGCACGACCGCGAATTTCATCCCGCGCTGTGCCATCTCGCGATCGCGCGCTTCTTCCGGCGGCACTTCGCCGCGCTTGACGCGTTCGTCGTACTTGGCGCGCTCGTTCATGACGCCTTGCATCTTCGCGAACGCCGCCTTCACCATCGGATCGGCGTGCAGCGCGGCCAGGCCTTCGGGCGTCTGCAATTTCTTGCGCACGGCTTCTTCGCGCAGATAGATCGAACGGCGCGTCTCGCGCTCCATCGCATCGAGCCGATCGCGGCGTTTGCGCAGCAGCTCGTTGACCTCGTCGAGCTCTTCCGCCGCCTTCTGCGCGGCCCGATAATACTTGTCGACGGAGTTGAACGTCATCAGCCGTTCCCAGAACGACGGCGGACGGACACCGGTCTTGCGCACGCGATGCGGGAGCTTGACGGCATACTTCTGCGCGGCGGCGGCCGCCGCGTCGCCGCGTGTCTTGGCGAGTCCGCGCAGGTTGGAGATCTCGTCGTTGATCGCTTCGCGGCGTTTGCCGAACGCCTCGCGCAGTTTGGTTTCGGCGTCTTGGGTGATGGCGCGGATATAGCGAAGTTTCGCGCTCTCATAAGCGCTGATGGTCGCTTCGTCACGTTCGAAATCCGGCACGGCACCGCCCGGCTCGTTTCGAACGTTGTTGCTCACCCGGTGACCTTCCGCACCTGCCCGCGCTTCGGCGGAGCGACCGGAGGTACCCCGTCGGGCGGCGGCCGCCGGGGCCGTGTGGCGGCGGTCGTCTCCCGGTGGCACGCGACACACAAGGTCTCGAGATTTTCCAGGTGGTGCAGACAGCTCAAGGTGCGGTGCGCCCCGAGCGCCGGCTCGCGGTGGTTGACCTCGAGGCGGTTCGCCGGTTTCCCGGCGCGCCAGTCCCGCATCGCCGCCTTATAGGCCCGTTCGCTCGGGAAGCGGGCGCGCGAGGGCCGCTTCGGCGCGACGTGGCCGCAGCGGCTGCAGCGGTACTTGTCGCGCCGCTTGGCGGCGCGGCGGGCCTGGGACCACCAGTGGTTGTTCCAAAAGGCCTCGCCGCAGCGGTCGCTGCACCAGGTCCGGCGGCGCGGCGGCAACGGTTCTCCGCACCAGGCGCAGCCGCCGGGCCGCGCCCGTGAGAGGGAACAGACCGCCAGCAACGAGGCGCTCTTCGGCGTGCTTACCGGAATGCTGGTGCGCGCTCCATGCGGGCGGTTTCGGCCTCGACTTCCGCGACAAGCGCGTCGGGACGCTCCCGGTACTTGGCCCACAGCTGGGGCATGTGCGCGATGTCGCTGACGATCCGGGCGAAGACCGTGTTCACCGGCGCCTTGACGCCCGCGGTGCGGGCGGCGCGCGCGACGGCGCCGTTGAGAAAATCGACTTCGGTGCGGTTGCGCATCGCGCGCAGATCCAGCAGCAGCGAGGGCGGTTTCCGCCCGCGCGCGCCGGCGATGCGGTTGGCCAAGATCGCCCGCGCGATCGGCGCCGGCAGCGAGGCGATGCTTTGCAACGCGCGCACCGGATAACGCGGCAGGTCGATCGGCGCAATACCGAGCGCGCGCATCACCGCACGCACTTCGCGAATCTGGCGCAGTTCCAGTTCGAACGCGTCACCGAAATGCACCAACCGTTCGGGCAAAACGTTGAGGATCGCGCACGACGCGTTGGCCACGACGTTGAGCGCGAGCTTCGACCATTTCAGGGCGCGATAATCGGCGGCCGCGGTGACGGGTAATCCGGTCGCGCCGAACGTGGCGAGCACCCAATTGTGCGCGATCGCTCCGACCGGCGCGAACGCGATGCCGCCGCCGTTCGCGGCCAGCGGTTTGCCGTCGCGATCGGTGTCCACCGGCACGGTCAACGCGCACGCGACGATCGCGTCCGCACCGAACGCTTCGGCCAGGGCTTCTTCATTACCGACGCCGTTCTGCGCGGTCACGATCGCCGCCGACGGCTGGGCACCGAGCGCGCGGCGCAACGTCTCGATCGCGCCGGCCGTGTCGTACGCCTTCACCGCGACGATCGCGAGATCGGCCGCAAACGGTTCGACCGACGCGAGGTCGCGCGGCGCATACACGACGTCGTTGCCGGTTCCGCGCAGCAGTTCGCCGAGGTAACGTCCGACCGCGCCGGCGCCGACGACGTAGACTTTCACGGTTACCTCACCGCCCGGTCGAGCCGAAGCCGCCGGCCCCGCGCAGGCTCAGGGCCGTGAACTCGTCCACCAGTTCGAACGCGGGGCGCACGACCGGCACGAACATCAGTTGCGCGATACGGTCGCCCGGTTCGATGACGATCGGGGCCGAGCCGAGTTCGCTGCGGTTCCACACGCTGATCAGCACCGGGCCCGTGTAATCGGCATCCAGCACGCCGACCAAATTCCCCAGCACGAGACCTTTCTTGTGCCCGAGTCCCGAGCGCGGCACGATGATCGCCGCAACGCCGGGGTCGCCGATGTGAATCGCGATTCCCGACGGCACGAATTGGGCCGGTGACTGCGGCGCGATCACCAGCGGCTCGCCGAGGCACGCGAACAGGTCGACGGCGGCGGCCATCTCGCTTTGATAGCGCGGGAGACCCCACGCGCGGACGCGCTCGTCGAGCACCTTGAGCTCGACCTTCATGATTACTTGCTCAGCAGTTCGGCCAGCTCGGCCTGGAAGCTCTCGACGTCGCGGAACGAGCGGTAGACGCTCGCGAAACGGATGTACGCCACCGGGTCGACGGCCTTGAGGGCTTCCATCAGCTTTTCACCGACGAGCGCGGATTGAACCTCGCTCTCGCCGCCGGCGAACATCGAGCGTTCGAGACCGGAGACGATCTCTTCCATCTGCGCATCCGACACCGGGCGCTTCTCGCAGGCCCGACGGAGCCCGCTGAGGATCTTGTCGCGATTGTACTGTTCGCGGCGACCGTCTTTCTTGACGACAAATAAGCGCGGGGCTTCCATCCGCTCGTAGGTGGTGAAGCGGTGCTTGCAGGCAAGACATTCGCGCCGCCGGCGGACGACGTTTTCGTCATCGCGGGAATCGACGACGCGCGTCTCGCTCTTACGGCAAGTGGGACAAATCAGGTCGCGGCCCCCGCGGCAGCATGGACCACAATATGTAGTGGTCCTGATCTAGTATACTACGACCTGCCCAATCTCCGTGCCCCGCCTACTTGGCGGCGCCGATCTTGAACATTTTCGTGCCGCACACCGGGCACTTGCCTTCCGTCGCAGGACGGCCATTTTTCATCTGGATCTGGGTCGCGTCTTTCATTTCGCGCTTGGTCTTGCACTTTACGCAGTACGCCTCGGCTGCCATTTCGGATTCCCCTTTGCTTAGTGTCCCCGACCGCGTACCGTACGTCCGGCCGGGCTCGGGCCTCGACATTCCGAGGCACCTGACGGATTCCTGGCCTTTCTTCCGGGCCGGCCGTCGTGATGGCCCGGCATGGACGACTCCCTTCGCCGCTACCTGAGCCGCGCGGAACTCGCCGCAGCTTCCTACGGCCGGCTCGCCGGGTCGGCCCTCGAGGGCCTGTGGGTGGCCGGCGAGCTGACCGCCTTGGCCGCCCCGACGGTCGCGATCGTCGGCACCCGGGCACCCTCGGAGGACGGCCGGCGGCTGGCGGCTCGCCTGGCGGCCGAGCTCGCGGCGGCCGGGGTGTGCGTGGTCTCCGGGCTGGCGCTCGGGATCGACGCCGCGGCCCACGGCGGCGCGCTCGCCGCCCACGCCCCGACGATCGGCGTACTGGGCGGTGGCCACGACCGTTTCTTCCCGCCGCGCAACGCCGAGTTGGCGCGCCGCATCGTCGCCGGCGGCGGGGCCGTTCTCTCGCCCTACCCGCCCGATCACCCGGCCTTCCCGTGGCAGTTCCTCGCCCGCAACGGCATCGTCGCCGCCCTCTCCGACGGCGTGGTGGTGGTCGAAGCCGCGGCCCGCAGCGGGGCCCTGAACACGGCCTCCTGGGCCGCCGACCGCGGCATCCCCGTAATGGCCTTCCCGGGGGACGTGGGACGCCCCAAGGCCGCCGGGTGCCTGGCCCTCATCCGCGACGGCGCCACGCTCGTGCGCGACGCCGCCGACGTCCTGGCCCAACTCGGCATCGCGGCGGCTCCGGCGGCGCCGGCCGAGGCGCCGGCGGCCGATCCGGTCGACGCACGCATCCTCGCCCTGCTCGGCGGCGGCCCGGCCGACGCCGACGCGGTGGTCGCCTCGTGCGAGCTGCCGCCGGTCCTGGCGCTGGCGCGAATCGGCGACCTGCTGGCGGCCGGGACGATCGTCAGCGGCCCCGACGGCCGCTTCCGGCGGTCGTCCGCCTAGTGGATTCGCTTCAAGCGAATCCATCGCGTTCGGCCCCGCTCGGTTATCGCAGCGGAGTGGTTCCCGGGGGCCGAGCCGCATCCGGCGAACGCCGGGCGCGATGCACCTGCGCCTCATCGCGGTCGGCAAGCTGCGCGAACCCTACCTCGTCGCCGCGGCCGACGACTTCCGCCGGCGCCTGCGGCCCTATCACCGGCTCGACGAGGTCGAGGTGCGCGCCGGTGACGGCAGCGATGCGGCGCGTTCGATGGCCGATGAAGCCGACGCGATCCTGCGCCTCGTCGCACCGAGCGAGACGCTGTGGCTGCTCGAACGCACCGGCACCGAGCTCACGAGCGAAGCGCTCGCCGCGCGCATCAAACGGCTGCCGGTCGAAGGCACCTCGCAACTCACGATCGTGATCGCAGGAACGTACGGCGCTGCGCCGGCGCTGCTCGCGCGCGCGCAATTTCGCTGGTCGCTCTCGCAGTTGACGCTCTTGCACGAATGGGCGCGCGTGCTCGTGCTGGAGCAATTGTATCGCGCGGCGAAGATCGCTGCGAATGAACCCTACCATCACTAGCGACGGCACGATGCTCGATCTGCCGGCGCTCGCCGCGCGCTTTGAAGCCGTGGCCAAGGCGCTCTATCCGGAGGGCGAGGCGAACGTCTCGTTCGAGCCGCCGCGCCGCGCCGAGCACGGCGATGTTGCGACCAACGTGGCGTTCGGATTGGCCAAAACGGCGAAGAAAAAGCCGCTCGATATCGCTAGCGCAATCATCGCCCGCGCGCTGGAAGACGGCGACGTGCGCGCGACCGTAGGCGAAGCGACGGCGGCGGCCGGGTTCATCAACCTGCGCCTCGTTCCCGCGTTCTGGCAGCGCACGATTGCAACCGCGCTGCGCGAAGGGCCGAACTACGGTCACGGCGAGCCGCAAAACGAACGCATCTCGCTCGAATTCGGCAGCGCGAACCCGACCGGTCCGCTGGTCGTCGTGCAAGGCCGCACGCTCTCGATCGGCGACACGCTGGCCAAAACGCTGCGCTTCGCCGGCTACGACGTGTTCACCGAATGGATCATCAACGACGCCGGCTCGCAGATGGACACGCTCGCGCGCTCGCTCTACGCGCGCTACATGCAGCAGTGGGACGCGGCGTTTCCGTTTCCCGACGACGGCTATCCGGGCGACTACCTCGCGCCGATCGCCGCGCTCATCCGCGAAGTCGACGGCGAGCGCTGGCGTACTGCGGCGGAAGCCGAATGGATGCCCTACTTCGCCACGTTCGGCCGCGATGCGAACGTCCGCGAGCAGCAGGCCGTCGCCGCGCGTTTCGGCGTGACGTTCGACCTGTGGCAGAGCGAGAAGGCGCTGCACGAAGCCGGCGCGATCGAGACCGGGATCGAACGCCTGCGCGAATTCGGGCTCACCTATGACAAGGACGGCGCGCTGTGGCTGCGCACGACCGGCAGCGGCGACAACGAAGACCGCGTTATCGTGCGCTCGAGCGGCCGCCCGGCCTATTTTGCCAACGACGTCGCCTATCATTACGACAAGCTCCAGCGCGCCGATCGCGTGATCGACATCCTCGGTCCCGATCATCACGGCTACATCGCGCGCCTGCGCGCGCTCGCCGATGCGTACAATCGCCACGGCGCGATCGAAGTGCTGATCGCGCAGCAGATCACGCTCAAACGCGGCGACGAGATCGTCTCGATGTCCAAGCGCGCCGGTCAGATCGTCACGCTGGCCGAGATCATCGATGAAGTCGGCGTCGACGCCGCGCGCTTCTTCTTCGTCATGCTCTCGATCGACCAGCCGTTGACGTTCGATCTGGCGCTGGCGAAAGAACAGTCGAGCGATAACCCCGTGTACTACGTGCAGTACGGTCACGCGCGCATCGCGTCGGTGCTGCGCAAGGCGCTCGAGCGCGACGCGGAACTCGTTGCAGCGGCCAAGCGCGGCGAGCACCTCGACCGCTTGAGCGAACCGAGCGAGATCGCGCTCGCACGACGCCTGGCCGAGTTCGGCTCGGTCGTCGCCGGCGTGGCCCGCACGCTGGCGACGCATCGGCTGCCGAAGTACGCCCGCGACGTGGCCGCCGATTTCCACCAGTTCTATTCCGACTGCATCATTTTGAGTGACGAGCGCGAGCAAACGATCGCGCGTCTCGGGCTCGCCCTGGCCGCGCAAATGGTGCTCGCCAAAGCGCTCGAGCTGTGCGGCATCAACGCGCCGGAGTCGATGTGATCGGACGCTATTTCGAAGAGTTCACGGTCGGCTCGGAGATCGTGTCGGCCGGTCAAACGCTGACGCTCGAATCGATGATCGCCTTTGCGACGCTCTACGACCCGCAGGACTTCCACATCGACGTCGAGGCATCGAAGTCCTCACCCTATGGCGGCCTGATCGCCAGCGGCTTTCAGACGCTCTCGGTGGGCTTCCGGATGTTCATCGACACCGGCGTGCTGGCCGGTACCAGCTTCGGATCGCCGGGGATGGACGAGTTGCGGTGGCTGCAGCCGGTGCGGCCGGGCGATACGCTGCACACGATCGCGCACGTGATCGAAGCGCGCCCGTCGGCGTCGAAGCCCGACCGCGGCATCGTGCGCGCCGCGTTCCGCGTTCAGAACCAGCACGATACCGACGTGCTGACCTTTTCGACGACGGTCTTCGTCAAACGCCGTCCGGTCTGACGGCGTCCCGGCTGTGCGGCGCAAACGACACGCACGCGTGGCTGCCGCCGAATGCACGCGGGGTCACGTGAAATGCCTCGGCCAGCGATGAGATCAAGAACAGCCCGCGACCACGCTCGCTGAACGTATCCGTCGGCAAACGCGAGAGAAAGCGGTAGCCCGGACCATCGTCCAGCGCATGCAACACGACCTGGCCGCGCCGGCCGTCGATAACGAAGCTGGCCGTTCCGGGCGTATGCCGAACGAGGTTGCCGATCAGTTCCGCCAATACGATTTCGGCGTTCACGATCGCGTCATCGGAGTAGCCGCAGCGCCGGAGTTCGTCCACGAGCCGCATTGCGAAGTGCGCGCTGTCGGCTTGATTGCGTGCATCGACCCGGTAGCGTTCGAGCGATACGCCGCGGTAGCGCCCGCAGAGAATGGCCACATCATCGCGCGAGCCTTCGATCAGAACCGCGTCGCGAATGCGTGAGGCAACGTTGGGAGCGGCGAGAATCTCCGGGTCGCGCAAGGCCGCATACAGCCTCCGGGAACCCTCGTCGATGTCATGCGTCGACTCGATCAGGCCGTCCGTGAAGAACACGAGGAGCGAGCCGGGTTCGACGAGACACGAACGGCTCGGCGTGCCGTCGTGTTCCCGCAAGCCGAGCGGCAACCCGCGAGCTTCGAGCGGAATGATGTCGCCGGCCCGGGTGAGCAGCAGCGGCGGCGGATGACCGGCCGTCGTGTACGACATCACGTTTTCGATCGGATCGATCACCGCAACGAACGCGGTCACGAAACGATCCGGGGATTCGTTGCGCAACGCCAAGTCGGCGGCTTCGAGCATCAACACGGGGTCGGGATGAACGTAGGCAACGCTCCGGATGGCTTGGCGCATGTTGGCCATCGTGACGGCCGCCTGCAGCCCCGAACCCGCAACGTCGCCGATAGAAAGTACGATGCGTCCATCGGCCAGCGCGAAGCCATCGTACCAATCGCCGCCGACCAGCGCCTCGGCCTTCCCGGCTTCGTAGATCGCGCTGAACGAGCATGCCGGAATGTCCACCAGTTGAGCCGGCAGCGCGGCGTCCTGAAAGCTGCGCGCGACGAGGCGCTCGCGTTCGAAGAGCTGGGCGTTTGCGATTGCCGGAGCGATCCGCCGGGCCAGCGCCGCAAAAAACTCAACGTCGAGGAGACCGAACGCGCGACCATCGGCCGTACCGACGGTGAGCGTTCCCCGCGTCGCACCGCCTGTGATGAGCGGTACCATGATCCCCGCTTCGGGCGCGATCGAATCGATCGCATCGGCGTCCCGGTGCTGCCGCGCAGCCGGCCGCGACGTACCGTCTTCAAGCAGATCGATGAGCGCCCAATCGGCGAACTCCGGAACGACGGCGCGCATCACCGCATCCAGCATCGTCTGGACTTCGAGCGAGCTCGCGAGCGCGTTGCCGAGTTCGGAGAAGACTTTGAGAATGTACTGCGCACGCCGGGCTTCGTCGATGTCGGTGTGCGTACCGTACCAGCGCACGATCGTCCCGTTCGTATCTCGCTCGGGAGTCGCTCGCGTCAGGAACCAACGATATACTCCGTCCGCACGACGAATGCGGTGTTCTGTTTCGAAGGTCCGGCCCGACTCCACCGCTGCGGTCCATCCGGCTCGGGAGGCCCGGAGATCGTCCGGATGAAGCTTCTGCCAGCCGATGTCGGACGCCGCATCTTCGGGCTGGCCCGTGTAATCGTGCCAGCGCCGGTTGTGCCAATCGGTCGCGCCGTCGACACCCGCGGTCCACATCAGCAACGGCATCGAGTCCGCGACCACGCGGAATTGCTGATCGCGCTCCGACGATTCGCGCCTGGCGGCTTCGGTGAGACGGATGTTCTCGACGGCGACGGCGGCGCGGTGCGCGACTTCCTCGACCACCCGCACGTCGCTGGCCTCGAACGCCTGGTCGGAGACCGTGCGCAGCATCGTGAGGGCACCCAGGCGGCGTCCGGCGACGATCATCGGTGCCACGATCATCGAGCGAATGCCGACGCTGCGCCAAGCGTCGCGCCGCTGCGGGTCCGCGATGGCATTCATGATGTAGTCTTCGTCGACGCGCGCCACGTGCAGCACCCGCACCTCGGTCATCGCGCGCGAGATCGGATTCGCCTGGCCGAAGCGGGTGGGGAAGCTCAACGTCGTCTCGATCGCCGCTTGCGGCACGCCTGCGGCACCCGCACCAAGCCTGCGGCTCCAGCCGTCGGCCTCGATCAAGTCGAAGAACGCAATGTCTGCGAGACCCGCCAGCGCAGCGCGCGTAACGCCCTCCAAGAGCGCATTGACGTCCTGCGCCGAATTCGCGGTGGCACCGCTCTCGGCCAGCAGCTGCAGCGCATCCATCGCACGGCGCTGCGCATCGATGTCGTGGCCTGCGGCAAACCACCGCACGATCGAACCGGCGGCGTCACGCTCGGGCTCGGCGCGAACTTCGATCCAGCGATACCCGCCGTCGGCGTGGCGCATCCGGAATTCGCCGCGATACGGTTCGCCCGTCGCGAGGGCAGCTCGGAAATCGCGGTTCAACGTGTCGACGTCTTCTGCGTGGACGAACGACCGCCAGCCGCTGCCGAGCAGCGCGGACAACGGCGCGCCGAGCACGTTCATCCAGCGTTCGTTCATGAATTCGAGGTTGCCGCGCGCGTCGGTCACGCACAGCAGCGTCGGGGCGAAACGGCCCAGGCCGTCGATCGGCAATTCGCTTCTCATGTGGTGTTGTGAACCGTTACCGTGACGGCGTCGCCTTCCACCACGACCTCGGCAGGATGCGGCGGTTCTACTTGCTGCGCACGAATCCACGGCAGCGCGAAATAGGAGAACAGCACGCGCACGAGCGCCGCGGCCGGAATGCCGAGAATCAAGCCCCACAAGCCGAAGAGCTCGCCGCCCGCGAAGACCGCGAACATCACGCCGATCGGCGAGACGCCGACCGCGTCGGCCATGATCTTCGGCACCAGCACGCTGTCGGCGATGCGCGCGATCACGAAGATCGCGACCGTCACGTAAACGACCATGCCGGTCCCCTGCGGGAGAGCCAGCACCGCTGCGATCACTTGCGCAACGATCATCCCGAAGAACGGAACCCCGTAGCCGATCGCGCACACGACCGCGACCAGCAGCGCGAAGCCGAAGTGCACGGGCGCCAGCACCGCCCACACGGCGGCGCCGACGATCGCGCACAACGCGATCTGTCCCGCCACGAAATGGCCGAAGATCGACGCGACCTCGACGACCAAGGCGTTCGCCTTTGCGCGACGCGTGAGCGGCAGCAGTTCCAGCATGCCGCCGCGTACTGCGCGCCCCTGCGAGAGAAAGAAAATCGAGAGGATCAGGGCCGAGATGCCGATCAGCATCGCGTTGACCGTGCTGAGGAGAATCCCCCCGATCGACGCCAGCGTGAGCGAAAACATCATGCCGACGCGATCGCCGACTTCGGATTGCATCTGTCCGAACGTGGGCAGCGCGACCCGATCGCCGAGCCGGTTGCGCAGGAACGTTTCGATGTGGGCGACGCCGTCTTGCGAAGCGATCACGTAGTCGCTCGTATGCCCGACCAGGACGATGATCTGCGCGTAGCTGATCGGGATGATCACCAGCGCCAAGAGAACGAGGCCGCCGGCGAGGGCCACGTACACGACCGCGATCGCCGCGCCGCGCGGCATCCAGCGCTCCAGGCGCTGCACGAGCGGCGCCACGCCGAACGCGATGAAAGCCGCCACGAGAAAGATCGAGATCGTGCGCGGAATACGGACCGCGACGAATGCGGCCGCTGCCAGCACGAGCAAGACTGCGACGACCGCGGTGATACGCCGCGCCAGCGACCCGTTCACAGCGGCTTCGTCATCATGCGGCGTTCGGTGATGAAGCCCGCGCCGGCATAGAGCTCGAGCGCCGCGGTGTTGCCTTCCGTCACCATCAACGAGAGGTACGGCAGCCCGCGCTTGCGCGCTTGGTCTTCGATGTTCGCGAGCAGGATGCGCGCGATACCGCGCCGCTGCCACGCCGGCTCGACCGCCATGTAGGCGATGAACGTCTGTTCGGTCAGCGTGATCTCATCGGGCAAATCGTAGATGATGAGGGCGAAGCCCGCGGGCACGCCGTCGACGACTGCAACCAAAATGTCGTGCTCGCGCGCGAGCACGTACTCGACCAGCCGCTCGTAGGCTCCCTCGACGAGCGGCGGCAGCGCGACGCGCAGTGACGAAACGCTGGTCACCGAAACACGCCGCCCCAAGTCGACGACGAAATCGCGATCGCGAACGGTGCCGCGCCGGATCGCGATCGCCTCGCTCATGCGGGGATTTGCGCGCGTTCCCGCCAGACCGGCAACTCCGCTTCGAGCGCGGCGACCAGCGCGCGGTTCTCTTCCGGCAGGCCGATCGTGATGCGCAGGAAGTTCGGCATGCCGAGCTTGTCACCCGACCGCACGATGATGCCGCGCTTGAGCAGATCGGTGTATGCGCCGTCGGCCGCCACCGGAACGCGCACCGCGATGAAGTTCGCCGCCGACGGATACGCAAAGAGCCCCAGGCGCTTGAACGCCGCCTCGAGATACGCTTTGCCTTCGTCGTTCATGGCGATCGTGGCCAGCCGGAATTCGTCGTCATCGAGCGCTCCGAGCGCGGCCAGCGCGGCCGGCGATGACACGTTGAACGGCACGCGCACACGCTGCATCAAGTCGATCATGCCCTGATCGGCGAAGCCGTACCCGAAGCGCACCGACGCCAGGCCGTAGAGTTTCGACATCGTGCGGGTGACGATCGTGCCGCGGCGTGATTTCACGTAATCGGTGCCCTCGACGCTCGCCGCCGGCATGTACTCGCGGTAGGCCTGATCGATGAACAGCAGCACGTCGGGCGGCAAGAGCGAGCTGAATTGCGCGAACGCCGCCGGATCGACGCAGGTGCCGCTGGGGTTGTTCGGATCGCAGACGATCACGGCTTTCGTGCGCGGCGTGACGGCTGCCAGCATCGCGTCGAGATCGTGCCCGCCGTCGCGCAACTGCACGCGCACCGGCGTCGCGCCGGTCACGATCGCGTCGGCCGGAAAGAGCGAGAACGTCGGGTCGGCCATGATGACTTCATCGCCCGGGCCGATGAACGTGAGGAAGAACATCAGCAGAATCTCGTTGCTGCCGTGACCGAGAATCGTGTTCTCGATGCGCAGTCCGTACGGTTCGGAGAGACGCGCGCGCAGATGGAGATGATCGTCGTCGGCGTAGAGGTTGGCACCCGTCAACGTCGCCATCGCGGCCAAGGCTTTCGGCGAGGAACCGCGCGGGTTTTCGTTCGACGACAGCTTGATGACGCGGTCGAGCTCGAAGCGGCGCTTGGCCTGGTCGATCGTGGTCCCGGCGCTGTACTCGTGGAGTAGCCGCACGGCCGGCCGTGCGAGGGAAACGTAGTCCATGCTGATAGCGTGGACGTTCGCGCCCCGGCCGGTGGGTGCCCGTCAGCGCAAGAAGCGCGACCCCGGCTCGTCCAGCGGCTCGCCGGCCGCACACTGCGGGCAGGCCGACGGCTCGTACGACTCCATCGGCAAATCGAGCAGCGCAAAGAGCGGCGCGCCCACGTCGGCCGCACTGCGGCGCACGACCACCGCCGCGGCTGCCGGTACCCCGCCCTCGGCCGTGACGACATCGATGACCTCGCGCACCGAGAGCCCGGTCGTGATCACGTCCTCCACCACCAGCACCCGCTCGCCGCGCTCGACGCCGAAGCCGCGCCGGAAGCGCGCCGTTCCGGCTTCTTTCTCGACGAAGATCGCGCGCGTGCCGAGTTGACGCGCGGCTTCGTAGCCCAGCACGATGCCGCCGACGGCGGCCGACACGACGCACGTCACGTCGAGACCCGGTATCTTCTGCAGCAGCGCGGCGACGATGCGCTCCAGCAGCGCCGGGTCTTCAAGGAAGCGGAATTTCTGTACGAAGCGGTTCGAGTGACGGCCCGACGAGAGCCGAAAGTGGCCGTCGAGCAGTGCGCCGCGCACGCGCAGTTCGTCGAGCAATGTTTCGGGGGTGAGTGCGAGCACGTTAGTTCAACTCCGCGAGAATCGCTTGGGCTGCGGCGGCGGGGTCGTTGTCTTCGACGATCGGCCGTCCGACGACGATGTAGTCGGCGCCCGCGAGGTGCGCGTCGCGCGGGGTCGCGACGCGGCGCTGATCGCCATGCGCGCCGCCGCACGGGCGGATGCCCGGACACAAGGCGATGAAATCGTCGCCGAACGCGGCCTTGAGTTCGCGCACTTCCGTCACCGAACACACGACGCCGGCGCAGCGCGCGTCCCGGGCGAGGCCTGCGAGGCGCGTCGCGATTTCCACGGTTCCGCCCGCCAGGCCCAGCGTTGCGAGGTCGCCGGGGGCATGGCTCGTGAGAACCGTGATCGCGAGCACGCGCGGTGTCGCGATGCCAAGTTCGGCGGCCCGTTCCGCGGCGGCCTCGACGGCGGCGGAGAGCATCTCGGCACCTCCGAGCGCATGCACCGTGAGCAGCGACACACCCGGCCGCAACAGCGCCTGCACGGCGGCGTGGACGGTACGCGGGATATCGTGCAACTTGACGTCGAGCATGTACGCGGCTTCACGCGCTTCAAGCAAGCTCAGCAGCTCCGGACCGTAGCCGTAGAGGGCCTCGTAACCGACCTTGAAGGTCACATCGCAGCCTGCCAGCGCCTCGATCAGACGCTCCGCTCTGACAAATGTCGGAACATCGAGAGCGACGACGAGGCGAGTCTGCACCCCCACGAAGTTGGCGACCGAACCGCACGCTCCCGCAGTATCTTTACGGAGAAAAATCGATGAGAGGTGAACGCAGGTAAGATTCTGGCCGTTATAGGTTATAGTGACAGGAACATCGCGGCAATAGGTCCGCGAGGAGGGAGCACCGAGATGGCCGGGATTCAGGTCTTCAAAACGCTAGCTGACGCGCTAAGAGCGGGCTACAGCGTTTACGACCGCACCGAAGACGGATATCTCGTCCGCACGCGTACCGCGAGCGGTTGGGCGATGGCGATCGTTACCTGCCGCTAGCGGCGCAACGAAAGCCGGGAATATCAAAAAGAGCGAGTCGCTTCGGCGGCTCGCTCTTTTTGTGCGCTGATTCAGGTGCGATCGGGCGGCGGGACGGGGCGCGCCAGCTCTTCGTAGCGCGGTCCCGGCGGCCCGGGCTGGGCCGAGCCGTAGCTACGCGGTCCCGGCGGCGGCCCAAGCGGACCGGCCGGCGGCGGCATCATGCGGATGTTGAACGTGGCGCCCGAGAGCAGCGCGATGATGATCTGCGCGATGCCCACGAACATCGGGATCAGCCCGCCCAAGAGCCACGGTCCGGGATGGATCGACGCGGGCACGAACGGTCCGTCGCCGCCGCGGTAGCCGATGAACGAGAGGCCGATCAGGATTGCGAAGCCCACCATCGCGGTGAGGATTCCGCGGCGCATCGTGCATTGCGCCGAGTTCGGGTCTTCATAACTCATCGGGCCCGGAGCGCCCATCCACGGCGGCGGCACGGTCGGACCCGCGCTGAAAGGATCGCGATTGCGCCAGCCGCGGCCGCTGGGCGGCGGCATCATGCCCATCCGCAGCATCTCCATGCGCTCGCGGTGTTTCATCACGCGGCCGAGGATCCAACCGACCATCGGCAATCCGAAGAGACAGATGATGCCGAGGACCGGAATGAGGTTGTCGTCCATACTCGCTAGCCTTCCTGACTGAGATCGATACTACCGTTGCTGGCGCGCACGTCGAGCCGCCCGCTGCCCGCGCCGATGCGCACCGTTCTCGCCGCCGACGAATCGTCGTCATCATCTGCATCGTCGCCGCCGCGCACGTAGGTTGCGGCCGTTGCGGCAAAGCCCGAAACGCGCACGTGACCGTTGGCCGCGCCGGCCGTTACCGTGGTGTCGGCGCCGGAGGCAAAGCCGAGCGATACGCGCCCGTTCGAGCTCGCAACGCGGCCGTCGTGCAACTGCAAGCCCGTGCCCTCGACGCGCCCGTTGCTGCTCGATGCGAAGATTTGCTGCGCCCGTACGCGCGTCAGCGTGACGCGCCCGTTCGCCGAGGTCACGTGCAGTTCGGGACAATCGGCATCGGTGACCTCGATCGTACCGTCGGGGCTCGTCGCGGTCAGCGAACCGCGGAAGTCTTGCACGCTGATGCCGTCACCGGGATGGAAGTGCGCGCCGCTGTTGACCGTTGCGTCGGCACGCAAACCCGTCACGTTGATGTTGCCGCCGTTCGCGATGACGACACGCGTCTGCGGCGGCACCGTGATGTGCACGACGCGGCTGTCGCCGAGGAATGCCCAGAAGTCCGTCTCTTCGGCTGAAATGCGGATCGTGTCGCCGTCGGCGCGCGTGGTGATCGGGGCTTGCGAACCCATGTGGCGGAAGCCGTCGGTCACCGCGACGTCGATGCGCGCGACCGGGTGGGTATCGATCGTGACATCGGCCAGGCCGACGTCGATCGCAAGCGCCGGGTGGTCGCCGGCCGGGAACGTCAGCGGGGCCGTCAGGGGGGTCAGCGCAGAGGCGGCGCCGCCCGGGGCACCCGGCCAACCGCCGGAACGGGCTGCGGGACCGCCGCCCATGGCGACGACCATCGCGAAGACCAGGGCCATCTCAATGCCGACCAGGACGGCGATGAGCGTTGCGCGTGGAACCATGCCCCATGTACGGCCCAGCGGCGGCGGTGTTTCGCGGCGAAACTTGGGACGCCGTTCAACGTACATGCGCGCAGATGGGAGTCGCACTGTTGGCCGAACCGCCGTCGGCAAACGTCACGGCCACCGTCCCGACGGACGACGACTTGATCGCGCTCGCCCTGGCCGGCCGCGGTGACGCTTTCGGCACGCTGGTCGAGCGCTACGAACGCGCGGTCTACCATCTCGCCTACCGCACGCTGCGCGAGATCGAGGAAGCGAAGGACGCCTGCCAAGAGGCGTGGATGAAGGCCTATCGTGCCCTCGCCTCGTTCCGGCCGGGGGCGAAATTCGCAACCTGGATCTTCACGATCTGCTACCGCGTTTGCTGCGACCGCCTCGCCAAGCGCAAGCGGTTCACCGGTGAAGAACCGCCCGACGTCGCCGATCCCGGCGCCGGGCCCGAGGGCACGTTCGTGGCCTCGGAAGACGCCGCCCGGCTGCGCGCCGCAATCGCCGCGCTGCCGGAAAAATACCGGACCGTCATCACGCTGTTCCATCTTCAAGGAAAACAGTACGAGGAAATCGCCGCCGTACTGGGTCTTCCGCTCGGAACCGTGAAGACGCATCTTTTCCGGGCAAAAGACCTGTTACGGGCCGCACTGGGGCCAACCGCCCAACGGAGAACCACATGACCGACGACGAACTGGACCGCGCGCTTTTCGCACTGCCGCTCGAGGAGCCGCCGGCCGATCTGCACGGCCGGATCCTGGCCGCGACCGTGCTGCGCCCGGCGCCGACGTTCCGGGCGTGGGAAATCTGTCTGCTCGTCGCGGCGGTCGCGCTCGTGGGCTCGGCAACCACCTGGCTCTTCGAAACGACGCCCCATGCCGGCTCGAGCCTCGCGGATATGATCGTGGCCGGCGCTCGCGGGCTCGGCCTCTTCTCGCGCTCGACCTACGTGTGGCTCGCCGTCGGCATCTCGTCGGTCTGGTGGATTTCTAGTCTGTCCTTCATGGCAACCCCGCGCTTGAGCGTGTATAACCGGTAGGTGAGTAAGCAACCGGACAAACGATCGTGAGCAGTACGACCCCGGCGACCGATCGCACCTACAAAGTGCTCATCGTGGAAGACGATGCGCAGATCTTGCGCGTGCTCGAACTCGAACTGAAGCACGAAGGCTACGAAGTCGAGACCGCTCGCGACGGGCTCTCGGGGCTCGAGCGGGCCCTCAAAGAGCCGGATCTCGTCGTGCTCGACCTCATGCTGCCCAAACTCGACGGAATGGAAGTCTGCGCGCGCATTCGCGCCAAGAGCAACGTGCCGATCATCATGCTCACGGCGAAAGACCGCATCCCCGACCGCGTCGCCGGCCTCGATCATGGTGCCGACGACTACCTCACCAAACCGTTTTCGATCGAGGAACTCTTAGCGCGCATTCGCGCGCGGCTGCGCGACCGCCAGCCGCACGACAACGTGATCGGCGCGAAAGACCTCACGATGGACCGCGACCGCCACGAAGTGCAGCGCGCGGGAAAAGACATCCAGCTCACGGCCAAAGAGTACGCGCTGCTCGAGTATCTCTTGCTGCATCGCAACAAAGTGCACACCCGGGACGAGCTTTTCAACGGCGTGTGGGGCAGCGACTTCCTCGGCGATTCCAACCTGATCGACGTCTACATCCGCTACTTGCGCGGGAAGATCGATGACGGTTTCGACGACAAGCTGATTCAAACCGTACGCGGCGTCGGTTACGCCCTCAAAGATTAAACTCAGCCTGCGGACGCGCATCGCCGCGTCCTATGCCCTGTTGATCGTGGTCATCATCGCAATCGGTGCGTTTGCGATCGGTTTGGCGTTCCGCTCGCTCTTGATCGAACAGGCCAAGGCCGGGATCACCGCGACCTCCGATGAGATCGCGCGGGTGGCCGAGGCCGGCAACGCACTCGGGTTCTACGATCAGGCGACCGCGCTCGACGCGCTGGCCAACAAAGAACAGCTCGACCAGTGGGCGTCGACCACACAGTACGTGCAAATCGATACGCCGGAAGGCTATCCGATCGGCAAGAGCTCGAACATGGGCGACCTGCGCTTGGGCGCGCTGCCGCCCGGGATCGACCAGCGCTTCACGTTCGCCCGCGACACCGACGGGGTGGCGTTGCTCGTGCTCGATCGCAAATACAGCCGCGACGGGAAGCCGATCGTCGTCGCGCACATCGCGCAGCGGCTCGACATCGTCGACCGCGAAACGCGCCGCGCGCAGACGATCCTGATCTACGCCGCGATTATCGCGTGCATCGCGGTCGTCATCGCGTCGCTGTTCATCGCGCGCAGTTTGGTCGATCCGATCGTGCGGCTCACCGGTGCGATGGAGGAGATCGGCTCCGAGAAACTCGACCGGCGCTTGCGCTGGAAACGCGGCGATGAAATCGGGCGCCTGGCCGCCACGTTCGATGCGATGCTCGACCGGCTGCAAGGTGCGTTCGCACGCGAGCGGCAGTTCATCTCCGATGCCTCGCACGAGTTCAAGACGCCGCTGACGGTGATCAACGCCAACGCGCAGCTCATCCGGCGCTGGGGCGACCGCGATCCCGAAGTGCGCGCCGAGAGCCTCGATGCGATCGTCGATGAGTCGGCGCGGCTGGCCGAGATGGTCGGCGGAATGTTGACGCTCGCCAAAGCCGACTCGGGCGATCAAATCCCCAAAGAGCCGCTCGCGCTCAACCCGCTGGTCGCCGACGTCGTCGCGCACGCGCGCGACCGCGCGGCCCAAAGCGGACTCGAGCTGCGCGCGGAGCTGGCGCCGGACGGACCGTACATCCTCGGCGACTCGCCGCTGATCCGACAGCTGATCAACAACCTCGTCGACAACGCGATCAAGTTCACCGAGGAGGGCGAGGTGGTCGTCTCCGTCCGGCAGGAACCAGGCACGGCCCGCATCTCGGTGAGCGACACGGGCATCGGGATCGCACCCGAAACCGCCGAGCGGCTCTTCGACCGGTTCTTCCGGGGCGATCCGTCCCACTCACGGGCGATCGAGGGCACCGGGCTCGGCCTCGCGATCGTGCGCAGCATCGCCCGGGTTCACGGCGGGACGGTCAGCGCGGCGGCCCGGCCCGATGGCGGCTCCGTCTTCACGGTCACGCTCCCAGCGCTCGAACTGCCCCCGGGCGACCCGCTCCTCACCGAAATTCAATGACCCGAGGGGGCCCCCGGCGTTATGATCGGCCCGTGGCCGCCGTCCGCGACGCCCTGCGGCGCGCAGCCGCCGGGTTCGCTATCCTCCTCGGGTTGTTTCACCCTGTCCCCGCCAGCGCGGCGACGGGATCGTTCCTCATTGGCGATCAGAGCGTGGTTCAGGTACTGGCGGGCGCGCGCTCCGAGATCACGGTCAAGGGCTGGGACCGCCCAAACGTCCAGTTCGATACCGATGACGAAGCGGCGCAAGTGACGCGCCGGCCGATCACGTTCGGCACCGTGCAGACCCCGCTCTCGGTCGCGATTCCGGTGCAGACGATCTCGGTGCGCGACCCGGTCACGGGCGTTGTGGGCCGCGGCACGCTCGCGCCCGAGGAATTTCCCTACGCCTCCGACTTCCGCGCGGGCGCGCACGACACGGTGCGCATCCAGACCGCGGAAGACTCGCACATCACGGTCATGGTTCCGGCTACGACCGCGCTGCTCGTGACGCGCATCCGCAACGGCCAAGGCGTGGTAAGCATCAACGACTACCGCGGCGGAACGCTCTTCGCGGCGGCCGGCAGCGGACGGATGATGCTCAACGACGTGATGAGCGCCGCGTTCGTACAGTTGATGAACGGGCGTCTCGACGTCGTCGACTCGAGCTTCGATCGCTTGCGCGCGCGCGGCAACGCCGCTACCTTCGTGTTCAAACACAACCGGGCGCGACAGATCGAGGTCTCGACCGTCTCGGGGAACATCGTCTACGACAACGGCACCTTCGATCCGGGACTCGCACGCTTCGAATCGACCAGCGGTTCGATCGGCATCGGCGTGGCGACGGGCGCGCAGGTGGCCGCGCGTTCGACCGACGGTCACGTGTACTCGATGTGGGACCGTCGCACGCCACTCGATCAGCGCGGCGACAACGACGTGAGCGCCACGATCGGCGGCGGCGGCCCGGTGGTCAACGCGGTCACCGGCCGCGGAAACGTCTATCTCTACGACGGCGCGCTCGCATCGCGGCAGATATTACCGCCGGAGTGGCGGCCGATTCGCCAATCGCTCGTACAAACGCAACAACCGGTTCCGCCGCGCTTCCAACAGCCGCCGAACGCGTTCCAGCGCTTCCGCGCGCTACGCGGACGAGAGCTCTAGCTCTTTCCCAACCGAGAGCACGGCCGCCAGCACTTCGTCGAGATCCGCCTGCGTCGTGCGATGGTTCATCACGTTCATGCGCAGCGCGAGCTTGCCGTCGACGCGCGTCGACGACGGCACCGCGAGGCCGCGTTCTTGAAGTTCGATCAGCAGGCGCGCATTCAGCTCGTCGGTGACGCGCTCGCTGACCTCATCCGGTTCGCCGCTGGGACGCGGTGGAACGTAGCGGAAGCAAACGATGTTCAGCGTCACCGGCGCCAGCAGTTCGAGCGACGGCGTCGCGGCAATACGTTCGCCGAGCGATTGCGCCATCGCGCATTGGCGCGCGATCAGTTCGCCGAAGCGGTCGAGCCCGTAGGTCTTCATCGTGAACCACACGCCCAGTGCGCGAAAACCGCGCGAGAGTTCGGGCCCGAAATCGGTGAACCAGGGTTCGCCCGCGGCCGTGCCGCGCGTGTTGCGCTGCAAGTACGGCGCGTGATCGGCAAACGTCGCTTCGTGCAAAGCACCGTCGCGAATCAGCACCGCGCCGCAGTCATACGGCACGTGCAGCCACTTGTGCAGGTCGAAGGCGATCGAGTCGGCGCGTTCGATCCCGGCGATGCGGTCGCGCAGGCTCGGCGCGAGCTGGACCAGCGCGCCGAACGCGCCGTCGACGTGAAACCAGAGCCCTTCTTCGCGCGCGAGGTCGGCCAGCTCGTTGAGGTTGTCGATGCTGCCGGTGCTCGCGCTGCCGGCGGTCGCGATGATGATGAAGGGTTGCTTGCCGGCGGCACGGTCGTGCGCGATGAGCGTTCGCAATGCGTGGGAGTTCAGCTCCGAGTTCGGATGCGTGGGCCACATGCGCAAGGCCGCTTTCCCCAGACCCGCTACATCGAACGCGCCGGCCAGGGACGCATGCGCATCCATCGACGTGTAGCCCATGAGGGCCGGCTCGCCGGCGAGACCGTCACTGCGCACACGCTCGGCGGCCTTGCGGCGCGCGACCAGGATCGCGATGAGGTTGGCCATCGACGTTCCGGTGGTGAGGATACCGCTGGCCGTTTCGGGGAAGCCGAAGATCTCGCACCACCAGCGGATCACGCGCCGTTCAACCTCGACGGCAGCGTGATCGCGGCCGCCGACGTTGGCGTTCATGCCCGCAGCGAGAAGCGCAGCGATGATCCCGGCCGGCGTTCCGGCACCGTGCACCCAGCCGAAGAAACGCGGATGACGGTTGTCCACCGCGTACGGCGCGATGCGCTCGAGGAAGGTGCCGTACACCTCCGAGGGATCGGCGGGCGCGCGCGGCAGCGGATCGGCGGCGATCGCCGCGCGAATCGCCGGCGGGATCGGACGCCATGGCGGCCGCTCGCGAATGCCGGCGACCGCATCGAACGTTTCGTCGAGCGCGCGGTGCGCCAGCGCGCGAAGCTCCGCCCAATCGCGCGGATCGAGCCCGTCTTCGTTCATAGCAAGAACTTCCGCAACATCGCGACGTCGAGCTTGAACGTATGCTGCGGCAGTACGGCTTCGGTGTGATAGCCGCTGCCGGTGAAAAAGCGCTGCGCCGGGCTCGCGTTCATGACCGCTACGCTGACCTTGTGGCAGTTGTAATAGTTCGCGATCTCCTCGGAGCGAGCGACCAGGGCGCGGCCGATCCCGTTGCCGCGGCGCTCCGGCAGCACGTAGAGCGCTTCCACGTGCGCCAGCGATGCGGCGATCCGGAGGTTCAGCGCGCCGACGATCGCGCCATCGATGGTCGCGGTGATATCGTGGGTTTGTTCGTGCCAGATGACCTTGAACGCCCACAGCTCGCCGCGCCACGCGCGGTCGTTGGCCTTCCAGAAAGCCGTAGCGTCGCCCGGTTTCGCAACGGCGATTTCAAGCGACATCGATTCCCCGAATCGGGGCGTCATACGTCCACCCGTCGTACGCCGCGTAGACGCGAATCCCGAGCTCGTCCTCGAGATCGTAGGCAATCCGGCGCGGGTCGCGCTCGAGCATCTTCGTACCGAAGTGCGTCATGATTGCGGAGCGCGGACGAATCCCGCCGATCAGCCGTTTCGCATCATCGAGTGTGAGGTGGTCGACATCCATCGAATCGGCATAGCGCAGCACGTTGATCACGAGCACGTCCGGCGCGTGGGCATGATAATCCTCGATCAGGCCGTCGAAGTACCGCGTGCACGGCAGATACGACACGGTGGTTCCGGCGTAACGGAAGTGCAAGCCGTACGTTTCGACCGGATGCCGGTGGCGCACCGATGACCGCACCTCGACGTCGTTGATCGCATAGGGCCCGCCGCGTTCTTCAACGATCTCGTGGCGCGGCACGAAATCGCGCGCATAGGGCAACAGGATCGAATCGCCTTCCCACGCATCGCGCGGTGCGAACAGCGCGCCGCGCGGTTTCCAGCCGCCTTGCGCCATCGCTTCGATCATCGCGTTGACGTCGCCGGCGTGGTCGAGGTGCTTGTGCGAGAGCACGATCGCGTCCAGTTCCGCCGGGCGTTCGGGCGGAATCGTGCCGAGCGCGCGAACCAGAGCGCCCGGGCCCGGATCGACGTGGACCTGCGTCGCGCCGAAGCGCATCCACATCCCGCCGGATGCGCGAATTTGTTTGGCCACGACGAACCGCGCACCACCGGTGCCGAGAAATCGGATCGAAATGCTCACTCGCCGGTGAGCCCGTGATAGAGATGAAAGAACTTTTCGAGCGAGGCGCGGTAACCGCCGAGTGCATCGCTCCACGCGACGAGCGCCTCGCGACCGGTATCGGTCAGCTCGTACACCCGGCGGGCCGGACCGAGATCGGCCGCATCCCAGTGCGAGCGAATCATTCCACCAGCCTCGAGCTGATGCAGCGTCCGGTAGAGCGCGCCGTGTTCGCAGGCGATGCCGAACTCGTCACGCAGCTCCTTCATGATCTCGTAGCCGTGCAAGTGCGAGCGACGCAAGAGCACGAGCAGCCATGCGACGAGGAAATTTTTCGGCGTGGCGCGAGGCGGCAGGCCGGGGTCGACGATCGCTTTCACGGGAAGGGTCATGCAGTTCTGGTGATGCGCTGGAACTCCTCACCTGGGCGCCGGGTCACGGTGGACGTGAAAGCGATCGAGGCACGGACGAGCGGCGCCTGGTTTCTCGTCATGCTCGGTTCGTTGACGATGCTTCCGCCGCTTTCCATCGACATCAGTTTACCCGGATTGCCGCTGATCGCCCGAACGCTTGGTTCGCCGCCGGCGCTGCTCCAGTGGACGCTCTCGGCCTTCATCCTCGCGTTCGGCGCGGGACAGCTCATCCTCGGACCGCTCTCCGACCGCTACGGCCGGCGTCCGGTGTTGCTGTGGGGGCTTGGGCTCTACGCGCTGGCCGGCATCAGCTGCACGCTGGTAAACGACGCGCGCCTGCTCGTTGCGCTGCGTCTCTTGCAAGGCTTCGGTGCGTGCGCCGGCACCGTGTGCGCGCGTGCGGTCGCGCAAGATCTCTCCACCGATCGCGCCGGCGCAACGTTTCGCCAAGCGATCCTCACCTCGGTGAACAGTTTTGCGCCGGTGATCGCTCCGCTGTTGGGCGCCGTTATCCTCGCGACGCTCGGGTGGCGAGCGCTCTACGGCGTGTTGGCCGTCGTCGGCGTGGTGCTCGTTGCCCTCGTGGCCGTGCTGCTGCCCGAAACCTCGCCGCGCATCGCACATCCGGTGTGGGGCGCGTATCGCCGCGTGCTGCAGTTGCCGCGCACGCTCGGGCTGATGCTGCTCGTGGGCGGATCGTTCTTCGGCTTCTTCTCGCTGATCTCGGGTTCGCCGTTCGCGCTGATCGCGCAACTCCACTTGACGAGCACGCAATTCGCGATCGCGTTCGCGATCAACTCACTCTCGTTCATCGTGGCCGCCGCGCTCTCGGCCCGGCTCGTCCGAACGCTGGATCCGGAAATCTTGTTCGGAAGCGGCGTCGCGTTCACTCTCGTAGCGACGATCCTCGCGTTCGTGGTCGACACCTACTTTCCGTCGGTCGTCGGCTTCATCGCAACGTGGTCGCTCTACGCGTTCGGCGTCGCGTTCACCACGCCCGGTGCGTTCGGCGCGCTGCTCAGCACCGCACGCAAGGATGCCGGCCTCGCCGCCGGACTCATCGGCGCAACCAACATGCTGGGCGGCGCGCTCGGCGGCACGCTCAGCGGCGCGCGCTCCGGACTCCCGACGACGACGCTCGGCCTCTTCGCGCTGATCGGCGGTATCAGCGCAACCGCCGGGTACGTACTCTCGAAGCCGGCGTTACGCCAGCAGCGGCAAGGGCGCGAAGCCCGGGCCCACGATGCCTGACGACGGGCGCTGCAGCCATTTCTCGAGCACCGTCGCGTAGACGCTGCGGAAGTCGGTCGTGAAGCGCATGTTGCCGGCATCGAGTGCGTCGAGCGAGGGATGCTCGCCGTAGAGGCCGCCCTTCACGCCGCCGCCGATGACGAACACCGGCGCAGCCGAGCCGTGGTCGGTACCGCGGCTGCCGTTCTCCGCCACGCGGCGGCCGAAGTCGCTGAACGTCATCGTGAGCACGCGCTTATCATCGCCGTGCGCCGCGAGATCGGCGTAGAATGCGCTGATACCGTTGGCGAAATCGGCCAGCAGTCGGTCTTGCGTCGCCTTTTGCGTCGTGTGCGTGTCGAACGAGCCAAGCTGCACGTAGAGCACGCGCGTGCCGAGCTTCGATCCGATGACCTGCGCTGCCAGCGCAAGGCTGTGGCCGAACGGCGTTTCCGGATACGTCGCCGCCGGCTTGTAGCCCGCAACGAGTTTTGGCAGCTCTTCGGCGCCGCGCTGCGCGTGATCTTCGATCGACGCGACTTGCGCCAGGTACGGCGAGCGGAACGGCACGTTGTTGTCGGCAACGAAGGCGTGGAACTCATCGCGGCCGAGCGTCTTGCTGCGGTCGCTGGTGAGACCGTACCCGTTGAGCTGGGCGATCGCCGCGACGTCGACGTGATCGGCGACGAGCACTTCGGGTAGCACGTCGGCGATCGCAACGGCGTTGAAGAGGTTCTCGGGCGGCATGTTCGCGCCGTCGAGGTAACGTCCGAGCCAACCGGTCGAGGCGTATTTGTCCGGTGCGGCGGTTTCCCAGATCTCGGTCGAACGGAAGTGCGAGTAGTCGGGATTCGGATAGCCGACACCCTGAACGATCGCGACCTGGCCCTTGTCGTAGAGGTCCTTGAACGGTTTGAGCTGCGGGTTGAGGCCGACCGTATCGTTGATGCGCAGCACGTCGTTCTGGGTCACGGCCAGCGTTGGGCGGTACTTGTAGTACGCCGGCATGCCGAACGGCACGACCGTGTTCAACCCGTCGTTGCCGCCTTGAAAGTACACCACGACCAGCACGCGATCGTCGTTCGGTGCACCCGTTTGGGCGAGTGCCCGCGCGAAAAATCCATCGCTGTGACCGACCAGGGCGAGCCCGCTAGCGGCTCCGAGTAAGAATGCGTTACGTTTCACGATAGCCTCTATGCGAGTTGGTAGGCGGGCATCGCCATGGTGAGATAGGCCGCGCCGCGAATGCGCTCGTCGGCGTTTTCGCCGGAGAGCGCGGCCAGCGCGCTGACGTTGTTGCCGTTGAGGTAGCCGGTGAGGTTCGCGGTCGAAGCGGGCGAGACGTCGCCTTGCAAGATCGTCGCGACAAGCGCGCGCGAAACGGCCGACGGATCCATCGAGGTCGTCGCGCGTTGTATCCAGGCCGCGTTGCCCATTTTTGCCATCAGACTCGACGCGAAGTTCTCGCGCGTGAGCATGGTCTGGCTGTTGAGCCACGCCGAGCCGCCATCCCAGCCCTTGACGTTGGGCGGCAAGAACAGGATCTGTCCCATCCGGCGCAGCGCACCCAGCGCCACATTGTCGGATTGTTTGATGCCGAAGAGCTGGTAGCTGCCGACGACGAACTGCACCGGGCTCTTCACGAGCGCACGGTAGGCCCGCTCGCTGTAGAATAGGTTGCTCCGCAACACGACCGACATCACCGGCTGCAGGTTGTAATCGTTCTTGCGGATCAACGCGGCGACCGCATCGATGAGTGCCGGTTCGGGATCGCTATAGACGAAGAAGTTCAGCAGATCTTTAGCGAACAGCGCCGCGGCGGCGGGCTGGGTGAAGATGATCTCGACGATGTCGCGGCCGGTGAAGTTGCCGGTCTTCCCGAGAAACGTCTTGCTGCCGTCGTCGTGGCGCGCGGGGAAATCGCGGAAGTTGTAGTCGCGGTCGATGCCCCAGCCGGTGAAAGCGCGGGCCGACTCGCGCACGTCGGTTTCCGTGTAGTTCCCGATCCCGAGCGTGAAGAGCTCCATCAGTTCGCGGGCGTAGTTTTCGTTCGGGTGTGCCTTGACGTTCTGTGCGTTGTCGAGGTAGCGCACCATCGCCGGATCTTGCGACACGATGAGCGTCAGCTCGCGAATGTTGCCGAGCGCATTCGCGCGGAAGAGATTGTTCTGGTTGACCAGCGCTTTCGCCGGAATGCCTTTCTGGTAGGCGCTGGTGAAGTGCCCGTGCCAGAAGAGCGTCATCTTTTCTTGCAGCGGCGCCGGCGTGTCGATCATGCGGTCGAGAAACCACGTCTCCATCGCGATCATGTTGTCGCGGTGCGCGCGACCGATCGCTTTGCGCGCTTCCATGATCGCCGCATCCGATTGCGGGCTAGCGCCCGCTTGCGCGGCGGCGACGAGCACTTGGCGCTGGCCCGGATTGGGACGATCGTCGTCGAGTTGCGGCTGCGCCGGCAACGCCGAGGCCTCGGCAAAGTGGATGAACCCGTCGACCGACGCGCGCATCCCCGCGCCCGTCGCCCGCGCTACGTCGTCGGGTGAGCCGCCGAAGCCCGCGCGGCGATAGAGGTGCGCCGCTTGGCGCACGCCCCACGGGCCGGCGTACGGTTCCAACGCGGTCGCGAGATCGAGCGGCCCGGGCGGGCGATAGAGTGCGGCGGGCGCGGCGGAAGTGGGGGCGGCCATGTGCGATATCATAGCGCCGCCCGGCCGCGCCGTCGCCGATCAGCGCGCTATTCTAACCGCCCTCCCATGCGGCGTTCAGCCGTAATTACGTCAGCGCAAGTTCCGGAACCGCCGGAAAGGCGATCTTGCCGTCGTAGAGGCCGCGCTCGACCGACGCGAGATAGGCCGTCACCTCATCGAGCGGGAGCACGTCGCAATACTTGCAATGCATATCAAACAAGTTGATGGCGTGCGAGCTTTCGAAGCGGTCGAACGTGCACTCCTCGACGATCGTAATTTTGTAGTTCTGCGAGAACGCGTCGAGTACGGTCGCGCGTACGCAGCCCGACGTGGTGGTGCCGGTGACGATCAGCGTATCGATGCCGAGATCGATCAGATATCCAAGCAGCGGGGTGCCGTGAAACACGCTCGGCTTGATCTTTTGAATGAGGAACTCGTGCGGCTGCGGCGCGATCTCGTGCACGATGTCGTTGCCGCGCGCCGTTGCCTGCACGCGCACGACGGAAAGGTCTTCTTTGCTGCGATTGTTCTTGTGCGCCCAGCCGCCGCGGTCGAAGCCGTCGGGCCGCGAATCGATCCCGGTCGAAAAGAAGACCGGAATGTGCTGCTTGCGGGCCGCGGCCAAAAGCCGCTGCGTCGGCGGAATGGCGGCCCAGCCGGCCTCACCGCAGCTGTTCCGCCACGTTTTCACCGATTCGAGGATCGGCATGTCGCGGTCGCCGGTGAACGCGTAGTTCACGTCGACGACGATGACGGCCGGCCGCGCTCCGAAACCGGTGCGTGCGCCGTATCCGGAAGCCTCGTAGACGGCCCGGTCTTTGGCGGTGATGAAACGATCCCAAACGCGCGGCATGGTGACGTCCTCCGGTAAAGTCGTTCCGGGAGCGTCCCGCGGAAGGGGCCGCTGCTCCTGCACGGCAACCGCTCAAGCCATGTCGACGGACTCGTCAGCCGAACGCAACGCCGCCGGAATGCGCGCCCTCGTCGAGGAGTTACGCGCGCACCTGACGCGCGTGCGCGCGGGCGGCGGCACGGCGGCGACCGAGCGCCATCACCAGCGCGGCAAACTCACCGCGCGCGAACGGATCGACCGGCTCGTCGATCCCGGCTCGCCGTTCCTCGAGTTCTCAGCCCTCGCCGCGAACGGGATGTACGACGGCGACGCGCCGTCCGCCGGGATCATCACCGGAATCGGAATCGTCAGCCGGACGCCGTGCGCAATCGTGGCCAACGACGCAACCGTGAAGGGCGGCACGTACTACCCGATGACGGTGAAGAAACACTTGCGCGCGCAAGAGATCGCCGCCCAAAACCACCTGCCGTGCATCTACTTGGTCGATTCCGGCGGTGCGTTTCTGCCGTTGCAAGCCGAGGTGTTTCCCGACCGCGATCACTTCGGCCGCATCTTCTACAACCAAGCGAGAATGTCGGCCGCCGGGATTCCGCAGATCGCCGCGGTGATGGGTTCGTGCACGGCCGGCGGTGCGTACGTGCCGGCGATGTCGGATGAAGCGATCATCGTCGAGGGCACCGGAACGATCTTCCTCGGCGGACCGCCGCTGGTCCAAGCGGCAACCGGCGAGATCGTATCGGCCGAAGAGCTGGGCGGCGCCGACGTGCACACGCGCATCTCCGGCGTGGCCGATCACCTGGCGGTCGATGACGAACACGCGCTCGGCCTCGTGCGCGAAGCGGTCGCGCACGCGAATGTGCGGCCGTTCGATGCATGGCCGCGGCAAGCAGCGCGTCCGCCGCAGAAGCCGCGTGAGGCGATCTACGGTGTCGTACCGGCCGATGCACGTCAAGCCTACGACGTGCGCGACGCGATCGCGTGCATCGTCGACGCATCGGTCTTCGCCGAGTTCAAGGCGCGTTACGGCACGACGCTCGTGTGCGGCTTCGCGCACATCGACGGCCACCCCGTCGGCATCGTCGCCAACAACGGCATACTTTTCAGCGAGAGCGCCCTGAAAGGCGCGCACTTCATCGAGCTGTGCGCGAAGCGCGGCACGCCGCTGGTGTTCTTGCAGAACATCACGGGCTTCATGGTCGGCAAGGATTACGAACGCGGCGGGATCGCGAAGGACGGCGCGAAGCTGGTGACGGCCGTCGCCGGTGCCGGCGTGCCGAAGTTCACTGTGGTGATCGGCGGCAGCTTCGGCGCCGGGAACTACGGGATGTGCGGGCGCGCGTTCTCGCCCAATCAGCTCTGGATGTGGCCGAACGCGCGCATCTCGGTCATGGGCGGCGCACAAGCCGCATCGACGCTGCTGACCGTGCGTATGGAAGCCGACAAAGCGAAGGGCGCACCGCTCGACGCCGCCGCGCAAGCCGCGTTCAAGGCGCCGATCCTCGCAAAATACGAAACCGAGGGCAACCCGTACTACGCCACCGCCCGCCTCTGGGACGACGGCATCATCGACCCCGCCGACACCCGCGAAGTCCTCGCCCTCGGCCTAGCCGCCGCCCGCTACGCCTCACCCGAAGCAACAAAGTTCGGCATCTTCCGCATGTAGCGGTGTCACGCATGTAGCGGTGTCACGAGCTGAAAAGCAGTGCCCCTTGTGTCATTCCGAGCGGAGCGCCGCAGGGCGCGCAGTCGAGGAACGCGCCACTATCGTCCTCAATAGCCAGGGCAACTCCACCAACGGTCAGATTCTGAACGCCCGACGTTTCCGCCGTTGGGCCGCCGTGAATATCGCTACGCACATGAGCGCGACTGTGAAGAGCAGATAAACGATCGCTTTTGCGTTCAGATTCGCCACGCGCCAATAGTAGCATAGGCGATGCAACCAATAACGGCGTGGACTGTTCGAGCTAGACGTGAACGTCCGGGTTGTTGCCGCGTACGCCGTCATGTGCGTGATCTGGGGTACGACGTGGCTCGCGATCAAGCTCGCGCTAACGGGGCTCTCGCCGCTCAGCGGCGTCGGCGTGCGGTTTCTGATTGCCGGTGATGCTGTTATCGGGAACCGTGATTAGCATCGCCGGTGCCTTGACCGCTCCGATCGATCTCAGCCGCGCGCTAACATGGCCGCCGATTCTTGCGACGCTGTACCTCGCGATTTTTGGTTCATCCGTCACGTTCTACCTGAACCACTGGCTCTTGCGACGCCTCACCGCATGGATGGTGGGATTACAAGCGCTGATCATCCCGGTCATCGCCGTCGTCGTCGGCGCGCTGCTCGCTCACGAGGCCTTCGGCGCGCGCGAACTGATCGGCGCCGCCCTCGTGATCGCGGGCGTCTGGATTGCCCTCAGCCCGAGCGCGAAGGGCTCAGGCGGTGCGGTCGTCGTCGCCGATCTTGATGGCGGTTTTTAGGACTTCGTCGCCGGTGCTAACGCTCACGGAGTTGGCCTTGAAGGCCGCTTGCGAGGCGATCATCTTCACGAACTCATCGGCCAGATCCACGTTCGAGGTTTCGAGAAAGCCGGACACGAGCGAACCATAACCGGCCGTCGCCGGCGCGCCCAGAAGCACGTTGCCGGAATTCGCCGATGCTTGATACCCGCCGCCCGCGCGCAAGAGACCGCCTGGATTTGCAAACGCTGCTAACTCCACGCGCCCGAACGTAGCCGATTGTCCGCTCGGCAACGCTCCAGTCACCGAACCATCCGCGCCGATCGCGACGCCGTTCACGCCCGCCGGAATCGCAATCGGTCCCCCGCTCACACCGGTAACGTTGAACCCCGATGCCGAATCAACGAGAAAACCGTTGGCGCCGACCGAAAAGTTGCCGTCGCGCGTGTAGGTCGTGGAATTGTTCGGCCCGGCCAACACGAAGAAACCGGCGCCCGCGATCGCAACGCTCGTCGCACTGCCGGTCGGATCGAGTCCGCCGGGTGCGTTGTTGGTTGCGATCCGCGCCGCGACCGCGCCGGCGTACAGGTCGCCGAACTCGACGTCCTGGCCCTGAAATCCGGCCGTGCCGACGTTCGCGACGTTATTCGCAGAAACGTCGATGGCGGTGCTGTAGGCTTCCAATCCGGAAAGCCCAATATTGAGCGGATCGGTCGACACAATACGTACTATTTTGCGGCTAGGAAATTTCTCATGCCGCGTTCGCCACAAGTGTGACCGTTCGTGGAGTTGCCCTGGCTATCGCGCACGATCGTGGCGCGTTCGTCGACTGCGCGCCCTGATGGCGCTCCGCTCGGAATGACAGAAAAATAGCGCGCCAATGCGGCCGGGATTCCGTGCGGCTAGGCTAGATGCCGCCGTACCATTCGTAGCCTTGGTCTTCCCAGTAGCCGCCTTTGCTTTGGGGCGTGGGGAAAGCCGCGGCGAGTTCGATTTTGCGGACCCACTTCGCGCTCTTGTAGCCGAGCTGCGTCGGGATCCGCAGGCGCACCGGCGCACCGTGATCGGGGTCGATCGGTTTGTCGTTGAGGTCGAGCGCGAGCAGCGTCTGCGGATGCGCCGCCTCGTGCAGATCGAGCGATTCGTAGTATTCGATGCCCGACTCGTCTTTGTCGAAGCAGCTGAAGATCACGTAGCGGGCGTTCGTTTTCGGCTGCGCCATCGCGAGCACGGTCGCGAGCGGAACGCCCTGCCACTTCCCGATCTGGCTCCAGCCCTCGACGCAATCGTGGCGCGTGATTTGCGCGAGCTGCGGCATCGCGCGCAGTTCCGCCAGCGTGAACGTGTGGGGACGATCGACCAGGCCTTCGACCGGCAAGCGGTATGCGCCGAAGTTGTCGCGCGCGGCGTCGGCATAGCGCTGATCGCTCGGCGTGTCGAGGCCGTTGACGCGGAAGTCGCGGTTGATGTCGGCTTCCGTGTAGAGCCGCGCACGGCCGCGCGTGCCGATGATCGCGTGGTTGAGCACCTGCGCGCTGTCGAGCACACCGTGAAGCGAGGTCGTGAGCTGGTCTTTCACCGGTCCGCAGGCGACCAGGCTGCTCGCGCTGAGCGAGGCGACGAAAAGCCGTCGTTTCATATGCCCACCCCGTCGTGCTCTTTGAGCCGGTACCAGCCGGTGATCATCGATTTGATGTTGTTCCATGCGCCAGTCGAAAACACCAGAACCATGTGGGTTGCGAAGTAGCCGATCAGCAGCACCATCAGCGTGAAGTGCCACGTCCGGGCAAACTGCCGCCCGCCAAAGATCCACACCAAGGGTCCGCTGATCGCGTCGATCCCCGGCGAAAGTGCCATGCCGGTCAGGATGATCAGCGGGATGAACCCGAACAACACCACCGTGTACGCCGCCTTTTGCAACGGGTTGTACGTGCCGTGGGGCGGCGGCTCTTTACGCAAATGGAAATAATACAATTGCATCGGTAAAAGCTTAGGAATGTCTGAAGGCCGCAGGATCAGCTCGCGCAGGTCCTTGCGTATTGCGCCCACGACGATATACGTGATCAGCGAGAGCACGAGCACCCAGCCGAAGAAGAAATGCCACACGCGTCCGTCGGCGAGATCTTGCGTGGCCGGCAGCGTGATCGCGCCGGGGAATGCACGCTCTTCTTCGCCGCCCTGGCCGTTGTCGGTGTACCCGAGCACGTGCGTGGTCGTGAAGGTGTGGCCGAAAATCGTCGTCGTGCCGATCGGCTTGCCGTCGGCGGTTTTTTCCGCGTCGAAGGCGAGAACGCGCCGCGCGGGATTGCTGTTGTCGCTGGCGTCGAGGTAGGGGGCCGCGTTGAAGATCTGCAGCCCGCTCATGACGAGCACGAGCATGGCGAGCGTCCAAAGCCAATGCGTGACGCGCGCTGCGATCGAGTGACGGTAGACCCGCTGGCCCGCGACGGGTGTCTCTGACATGTGGGAATCGTACCTCGCGCAGGCACACAAACGGCGTAAGGCCCCTTACGGCTGCGTGCCCTGAAGGGGAACGTTCTCCGGACCGACGCGGATGTTCTCCTCCGAGCGTGGAAGCCGCCCCGGTGACTGACTCTCTCGTACGGATCGAGCGGGACGGGACGCGTGCACGCGTCACGATGAACCGCCCCGACGTCCGGAATGCCTTCAACGCTGAGCTCATTGCCAGACTTCGCGACACGTTCGTAGCCCTGAGCGCCGACGACGGCGTTCGTTCGATCGTGCTTGCCGGTGAGGGCAAGACGTTCAGCGGCGGCGCCGACATCGCGTGGATGCGGGCTGCGCTCGAACTCTCGGAGGCGGAGAACATTCGCGACGCCGAGGCGATGGCCGCGATGCTGCTCGCGATCGATCGCTGCCCGAAACCGGTGATCGCCCGCGTTCACGGCGCGGCGCTGGGCGGCGGCTGCGGCTTGGTCGCAGCCGCCGACATCGTCGTTGCGGCCGACGACGCGCTCTTCGGTTTCACCGAAGTGAAGCTCGGCATTATTCCGGCGGTGATCTCACCGTTCGTGCTGGCCAAGATCGGCATCTCCCAAGCGCGCGCGCTGTTCGTCACCGGCGAACGCTTCGGCGCCGCGCACGCCCAGCGCATCGGCCTGATCCATCACGTCGTTCCCGCCGCCGATCTCGATGCGCGCATCGCGACGATTCTCGATGAATTCCGCACGGCGGCACCGAGTGCGATCGCTGCGGCCAAAGCCGTCGTGCGCGACGTGGCCGGTGCCGCGTCGCCGGCTGAGGCGACGGCACTGAGCGCCCGCGCGATCGCGAAGCAGCGCACGACCCCGGAAGGTCAGGAAGGTCTGCGCGCGTTTCTCGAGCGGCGTTCGGCGAGCTGGCACGATACGTGATCCGGCGTCTGCTCATCGCCAACCGCGGTGAGATCGCGATACGCATCGCACGCGGGGCGCGCGAGATGGGCATCTCGCCGGTCGGCGTGTACTCCGATGCCGACGTCAACGCGGCGTTTCGCGAAGCGCTCGACGAAACGGTGCGGATCGGACCCGGGCCCGCAGCCGAATCTTACCTCGACGGTGCGGCGATCATCGCCGCGGCGCGTAAACTGGGCGCCGATGCGGTGCATCCCGGCTACGGTTTTCTCTCCGAGCGCGCCGCGTTTGCGCAAGCGGTGATCGATGCCGGCTTGATCTTCGTCGGCCCCTCGCCCGCGGCGATCGCCGCGATGGGCTCGAAAAGCGAAGCGAAGCAGCGCGTGCGCGCCGCCGGCGTGCCGGTCGTGGCCGGGTATGACGGCGCCGATCAAGACGATGCGGTACTCCGGCGCGAAGCCGCGGCGCTCGGCACCCCGCTCGTGATCAAAGCGGCCGCGGGCGGCGGCGGACGCGGCATGCGCGTCGTCGACGACCTCGCAACGTTCGATGCCGCGCTGGTATCGGCACGGCGAGAATCGCGCGCGGCCTTCGGCGACGATGCGGTGCTGCTCGAGCGCTACCTGCATCGCCCGCGGCATATCGAATTCCAGATTCTCGGCGATGCGTACGGGTCGATCGTCCATCTCGGCGAGCGCGATTGTTCGATTCAGCGCCGCCATCAAAAAGTCGTCGAGGAAGCGCCGTCGCTCGCGCTGGATCCGGAGCTGCGCGCTCGTATGGGCGAAGCGGCGGTTTCCGCGGCGCGCAGCGTCGGGTATACCAACGCCGGAACGGTCGAGTTCTTGCTTGCGGCCGATCGCACGTTTGCGTTTCTCGAGATGAACGCGCGCCTGCAGGTGGAGCACGCGGTCACCGAACTGGTCTACGGGGTCGATCTCGTGCACGAGCAACTGCGCATCGCGAACGGTGAGCCGCTGCGGTTCACGCAAGCCGATCTCCGCCCGCGCGGCTGGGCGATCGAGGTGCGCTTGAACGCCGAGGATCCGGCGCACGACTACGCACCGCAAGCCGGAACGGTTGCCGCGTTCGACGTTCCGCGCGCGCCCGGCGTGCGGCTCGACTCCGGCGTGTGCGCGGGCAGCGACGTGCCCGTGTTTTACGATTCGCTGCTGGCGAAGATCATCGTGTGGGATGACGATCGCGACGGGGCGATCGCGCGCCTGCGTGCGACGCTGGCGCAGACGCGCGTCGCGGGTCTGGCCACGAACCTCTCGCTGTTACGCGCCATTGCAGCCGATGCCGCCTTCGCCGCCGGCGAGACGACGACGAGCTTTCTCGACGAACGCGGCCCCGCGCTCGCGGCGTACACCGGCCAACAATCCGCGCAGGCGCTGCGGGCAAGCATCGCCGCGCTCTTGCGTTCCGGCTACGCTTGGCGCCCCGGCGGCATCGGCATTCCCCTCGCGCTCGAGCAGGACGGGAAGCGCGTGAATGTCAGCGCGGATCGTACGGCGCACGGTTGGCGCGTCTCCGGCGACGTGGTTGCTGAGGTGCCCTTCGATGCGCCGGCGCCGCTAGCGGACAGCAGCATCGTCCCCGCACCCCCGCCGAGCGCCACCGCGCAGCGATCCGGCACCGTCCACGGCAGCGGCGACGTGACCGCCCCGATGCCGGGTAAGATCGTCAGCGTCGCCGTGCAGGCCGGTAGCCGCGTTGCGCTGCACGATGTGCTCGTCGTATTGGAGGCGATGAAGATGGAACACCGCATCGAGGCCCCGGTGGCCGGTACCGTCAGCGCCCTCCACGTCGCGACCGGCGACGTGGTCGCGGCCGGCGCCGCGCTCGTGACGATCGGGGCTGCATGAAAGTCGTCCTCGTTCCGGGCTGGCATGAGAACTCCGATCACATGCGCACGTTCATCGACGGGCGCCACGGCATCGACGGGCTCGCGGCCTACGGCTTCGACTGCACGATCTTTCCCGGCGGCCACGACTCGCTGCGACCGCGCATCGACCGCTTCGCCCAATTTCTCGACGGCCTGAAGCTGCGCGAGCCCGACGCGTTTCCGGTGGCAACGATCGGCTACAGCGCGGGCGGTCTCGTCAACCGCGGGTTTCTACGCGCGTACCCCGAGCGCGCGAGCGAGATCGCCGCCACGATTCAAATCGCCGCCCCGAACTGCGGCCTCATCAGCAACTACATCGCGAACCTCATGAGACTGATGTGGATTCCGCACCAGGTGATCAACGATCTCGACGTCGCCTCGCCGTTTCTCACCTGGTTGAACGAGACCAGCGGTACGTGGATTCCCACCGACAACCCGAAGAAGAAGCGCTGGAAGCTCAGCCGCCGGCCATGGCTCTTTCCCGAAGGCCACCGGACGCTCGCCATCGCGGGACGCCTCGCCAAGGAAGAGAGCGACGGCGTGATCCTGCTCGACTCGGCGACCCTGGAACATCAGCTTCCTGAAGTGATCATCGCCGACTCGATGGCGAACCATCTCAACCTCGGTGCGGTCTTTGATATTGTCGCCTTTCTCGGCCGCGGCTTTCGCGCCAACGACAAGGTCTGGCATCGGGAAGTCGAGATCATCGCTCGCTTCCTTCGTGGAGAAACCGTCACGTGAGCAACCCCTACGCCACCTTTCCCAAGCGCGTCACGATCTGCGAAGTCGGTCCGCGCGATGGTTTGCAGAACGAAGCCCAAACCGTTTCGGCGGCCGATAAAGTGCGCTACGTCGAGATGCTCGTCGACGCCGGCGTGCCCGCGATCGAAGTGACGTCGTTCGTGAGCCCGGTCGCCGTGCCGCAGATGGCCGACGCCGATGAGGTCTTCCCCGCGATCCGCAAGCGCGAGGGCGTGCGTTACATCGCGCTCGTCCCGAATCAGCGCGGGCTCGACCGCGCTTTGGCCTGTGGTGTACGCGAGATCGCGGTGTTCACCGCCGCCTCGGACACGTTTGCGCAGCGCAACATTCGCATGTCAATCGAAGACTCGCTCAACGTCTTCCGCATCGTGATCGCGCGCGCGCATGCCGACGGGATGCAGGTGCGGGCGTCGGTATCGACCGCGTTCGGCTGCCCGTTCGAGGGCGACGTTCCGGCTGCCAACGTCGTTCGGCTCGCGCAGCAGTTGCTCGATCTGGGCGCGGATACGCTCTCCATCGCCGACACGATCGGCGTTGCCACCCCCAACCAAGTCATCGAGGTGGTAAGCGGTTTGCTCGACGCCGGCATCGCGCTCGACCGCTTCGGCCTGCACTTCCACGATACGCGCGGAACGGCACTCGCCAACGTCATGGCCGGCTTGCAGCTCGGCGTGCTCGAGTACGACTCGTCGGCGGGCGGCCTCGGCGGCTGCCCCTTTGCGCCCGGAGCGACCGGCAACGTGGCCACCGAAGACGTGCTCTATCTGCTCAACGGGATGGGGATCGCCACGGGGATCGATCTCGCGAAGCTGCGAGACGCGTCGCGCTTCATCGACGGCGTGCTCCACGGACGCGTCGTCTCGCGCGCGTACCGGGCGCTCGAAGCCGCCGCGTCGCGGGCCTAGCGGTTGAATTCATCGCTGCGCGGGTGCCGCGTCGCGCTGCTGGCGCCGATCTCGTGGCCGGCACCGCCGCCCGGCTACGGTCCGTGGGAACAAGTCGCCTACAACATCGCCGACGGCATGCGCCGCCGCGGTTTGGACGTGACGCTCTTTGCGGCCGGTGACTCGCAGTTCGCCGGCCGCCTTGCATCGGTCGTACCGGTGGGAACGAGCGAAGACCCCACGCTCAACGGCGACGTCTATGGAGCGCTGCACACCGGCCGGCTGTTCGAACGCGCCGGCGAGTTCGACCTCATCCACAACAACTTCGATTGGAAGCCGCTGACGTACGCGCTCGCGACAACGGCGCCGCCGATGATCACGACGATCCACGGCTTTTCGGCGCCGCCGATCCTCGCCGCATACTATGCCGGCGCAGCGCGCAGCTTCTACTGTTCGATCAGCGACGCCGATCGCGACCCCGGCCTCGACTATCTCGCCACCACCTATAACGGCATCGACCCCGATACGTTCACGTTCAGCGATCGCGCCGGCGACTATCTGCTCTTCTTCGCGCGCTTCCATCCGGAGAAGGGCGCGCATCTGGCGATCGAGATCGCGAAGCGCGCCGGCGTGCGCCTCAAGATCGCCGGCATCCCGCACGACCTCGAATACTTTCGCACGCAGATCGCACCGCACATCGACGGCGACGCCGTGCAATTTCTCGGACACGCACAGGGAAAGGCGCGTGACGCACTGCTCGGCGGCGCGCTCGCGCTCGTGCACATGACTACCCGCCCCGAACGCTTCGGTCTGACGCTGATCGAAGCGATGGCATGCGGCACGCCCGTGCTCGGCGCCGCTATGGGCTCCGTACCGGAGATCGTGATCGACGGCGTCACCGGCTTCACGTGCGCTACGGCCGACGACGCCGTCGCGCGCGTACCCGAACTGGCCGGCCTCTCACGCAGCGCTTGTCGCGAACACGTCGTCACGACGTTCTCCACCGAACGCATGATCGACCGTTACCTCGCCGCGTACGGCGCGGCGCTCGATCTCCGCACCCCGCCACCACCCTCACCCGAACGTCTCGCCGCTCGCCGGCACGACTGGTGGGATCGCCCGATGGCCTTCACCGACAGCCCGCCCCACGCGAAAATCCAAACCTACGAGCTACACATCCGCGAAGAATCCTAGACAGAACAGCACCATTTTTCCGTATGTCATCCCGAGCTTGTCGAGGGACAGCCGCGAACCTGAACGTTAGTGGAGTTGCCCTGCACATCGCGCACGACCTTGCGGTCCCTCGACAAGCTCGGGATGACATCCGTTTTACGGGACGTTGCCGATGACAGAACGCAGAGAGGTTGCGAGGTAGCCTCGGGCTACTTCTAGGACGGCGACTTCGTGGGTGGCGGCGCCGCAGGCGAGGAGCGGGTCTTCGGCGAGGATGCGGTCGAGGGCTTCGCGCGATTCAGATTGCGCGATGATCATGCCGCCCGCGGCGCGGTCCTCAAAGGGGCCGCAGAGCACGAACGATGCGTCGGCGTGTTTGTTGATCCACGCACGATGGCCGTCGATGTGCGCCAGGTACAGATCCGGGTTCTGATTCTTCACGTGCACGATGTACAGGATCGGTCTCGCCATAACGCCCTCCCTCGAAGTAGCGTGCGACCTCGACCGCCTGAGCCATGCCGGCGTCATCACGAATCATGCGCCGGTGCGGCGGTCCAGGTCTCGGCGTTTGCTTCCCAATAGGCCGCGGCGCGATCGCGGTCCACGGCTTACGTCCGGCTCGTGACGCGGTCGTCGACCCAGTGCAGCGCGGCCCGCGCCCGCTCGGCACGCGCGATCGCGTCATCGACCGTTTCGCCGAGCACCGTGAAGTGCGCCATCTTCCGCCGCAACGCCGCGTTCGTTTTGCCGTACACGTGCAGCTTGAGATCGGGATCGCGGAGGATCTCGCGCACGCCTTCGAGCCGGTTGCCTTCGCCGGTGCCGAGGATGTTCACCATCACGGCCGGTGCGAACAGCTTCGGCGTAACGAGCGGCAGCCCGCAGATCGCGCGCACGTGCAGTTCATACTGCGAGATCTGCGTGGCGTCGAGCGAGTAGTGCCCGCTGTTGTGAACGCGCGGCGCGATCTCGTTTACCAGCAGCGCGTCGCCGGCCTGAAAAAACTCCACGCAAAACGTGCCGACGATGCCCAGCTGCGTTGCGATCGTCTTGGCGTAGGCATGCGCGCGCTCGGCGATCGCGGGCGGCACGCGGCCGGGGACGATCGTCATCGCGAGCACGCCGTGATCGTGCACGTTTTCCGAGACGGGAAAGGAGACGACGTCGCCGCCTTCATCGCGCGTGGCGATGATCGAGAGCTCGCGATCGAACGCGATGAGCTGCTCCCAGATCAGCGCCGCGCCGGCGGCTTCTGCAAACGCCGCTTCGGCGGCCGCGCGATCGCGCACCACCCACTGGCCCTTGCCGTCGTAGCCGCCCATCGTCGTTTTCAGCACGCCTGGAAAGCCGATCGTCGCCAGCGCCGCGTCGAACTCCGCGCGATCGCGCACCGGCGCGAAGTCGGCCGTCGGAATCCCGCACTCGCGCACGAACGTCTTCTCGAGGATGCGTTCTTGGGTGATGCGCAGCACCGCGGCGTTCGGATCGACGAGCCGCCGGTCGGCTTCGAGCGCCAGCACCGATTCGAGCGGGATATTCTCGAACTCGTAGGTGACGATGTCGCTGCGCGCGCCGAGTTCGCCGATCGCGCGCAAGTCGTCGTAAGCCGCAACGAGCTGCTCGTCGGCGATCTGGCCGGTCGGCGAGTCCGGGAACGGTTCGAGCGTGACGACCCGATAGCCCATGCGCTTCGCTTCGAGCGTGAGCATCCGGCCGAGTTGTCCGCCCCCGAGGATTCCGATTGTGCGGATCACAGGACCGTTGCTTCTACCTCACGGGCAATGCGCGCCGTGCGTTCCTCGAGCCGTTGCGCGAGCGCCTCGTCGGTCAGCGCGAGAATGCGCGCCGCGTAGAGCGCCGCGTTAGCTGCGCCGCCGATCGCCATCGTCGCAACCGGCACGCCGCTGGGCATCTGCGCGATCGAGAGCAGGGAGTCGAGGCCTTTGAGGGCCTTCGATTCCACCGGTACGCCGATGACCGGCAACTGCGTCTTGGTGGCCAGCATGCCGGGCAGATGCGCGGCGCCGCCCGCGCCGGCGATGATCGCGCGCAACCCGCGGCCTTTGGCTTCGGCGGCATAGCGGAACATCAGGTCGGGCGTGCGATGCGCGGAGACGACTTTCATCTCGAACGGCACGCCGAGCTCTTGCAGCATCGTTGCGGCCGAGCGCATCGTCTCGATGTCGGATTGCGAACCCATCACGATCCCGACCAGCGGTTTCTCCATCGCGCTCGCCTTCGGCTCACCGGAAGTCTCACCCTCGACTGCGAACCGCGCGCGTTGGATGCGATTCTCCCTCGGGATCAATTATTGGCCGCGGCGGAGCGCGATGCACATGTGGCAGCGCTTCGATCCGGGGGAAATTGCCGACGACATGGCACGCCTCGCGGCGCTCGGCTTCGATGCCGTGCGCTTCTTCCTGCGCTGGGCCGATTTCCAACCCGAACAGCACCGTATGGACCGCACGATGCTCGCGCGGCTCGAGCGCGTGATGGAACTCATCTCCGCCGCCGGCCTGCGCGCGATGCCCACGCTCTTCTGCGGCCACATGAGCGGGGTGAACTGGCTGCCCTCGTGGACGCTCGATCCGTCGCGTCCGAGCGGCCGCTTCCGCACGATCACCGAGGCCGGCGAGTCGCCCTACGGCAGCGGCGACCTCTATTCCGGGTACCTGCTCGAGGCGCAACGCCTGCACGTGCGCGAAGCCGGCGCGGCGCTGCGCGGGCATCCGTCCGTGCTGGCGTGGGATCTGGGCAACGAATTCAGCAACGTCTGCGAGCCCGCATCGGCCGCACTGGCGCGCGAGTGGAGCAAACGGCTCACCGACGATCTGCAGTCGACCTCGGGGCACCCGGTAACCGGCGGCATCCACGGCGAGGACCTCACGATGAACCGGAACATCCGGCCGTCGTCGATCGCCGAACCGTGGGCGTTCGCGACGATGCACGGCTACTCGGTCTACAGCGATTTTGCCCGCAGCCGCACGGATCCGGACGTCGTGCCGTTCCTCGCGGCACTGACCGCCTCGCTCTCGGGGAAGCCGGTGCTCTTCAGCGAGTTCGGCAATCCCACGTGCCCGCCCGCGGGACAGATAGCCGGCTCCGAGTTCGCTTGCTTGGATGAGACCGAAATGGCGACGTACGCGCGGGCCGTGCTCGAGCGGCTGCACGCGCAGGGCCGCTTGGGTGCCTACTGGTGGTGCTGGGCCGACTACCACGACGATCTCCGCACCACGCCGCCCTTCGACCGCGCGCCGCACGAGCTGACCTTCGGCATCGTCCGGTCCGACGGCACCACGAAGCCGGTCGCCACCGCCCTTTCGGTTTTCGCGCGGGAAGCGCGCAGCGTCGTCGAACCCAACGATCCCACGATCTTCGAGCCGGCCTACTATGCCGGGCTCCCCAACACGACCTACGACGCCTACGCGCGATTTCTGGAGTTCCATCTTTGAAGACGATCCTGATCACCGGCGCTTCCTCGGGCATCGGCCGCGCACTCGCGGTGCAGGCGGCGCGCGCGGGCTACGCCGTCTACGCCGTCGGCCGCAACCTCCGCGCGCTCGCGGCGCTGGCGGGTCAGATCAGCGAAGAGGGCGGCACGATCGCAACCGACGTCACCGATATCAGCGATCCCGCGAACGCGCCCGGCCTGATCGGCCGCGCCGTCGGCGCCTACGGCCACGTCGACGTGCTGGTGAACAACGCCGGCGCGGCGGCCAGCGGTCCGATCGCGATGCAGAGCGACGCCGCGCTGCTCGCGCAGTTCGGAACGCACGTGCTGGGCCCGCTCGCGTTGACGCGCGAGGCGATGCCCACCCTGCGCGCATCGCGCGGCCACGTCTTCATGATCGGCAGCGGCGTCGCGCGCGTTCCGGTTGCGGGCATGGGCGCGTATCCGCCGTCGAAAGCCGCCTTGCGCAGCGCAACGTCAATCCTGCGCCGCGAACTCGTTCCGCTCGACATCGCGGTGACCTACGTCGATCCCGGCGCAGTGGATACCGGTTTCATGACGCGGGCCGGCATGCCCGGCGCGCGGCGCGATACGATGGTGTCGCCCGAACTCGTGGCGCGCAAGATCTTGCTCGCGATCATGACGCGCCCGCGCGTGCTCAACGTGACGCCATTGCAAACCGCCGCCGTCGCGCTCGCGGAAGTGTTTCCGCAAATCGCGGAAGCCGTGCTCGAACGCAATCCGCAACTCGTCGGCGCCGGACCGTCGATCGCGAAGATCGAGATGCAGCGCGACAACAACGGCCGCGGGGAAAAGATCGCGTTGCCGAGCGCGCGGCCGTTGCCGTTGCTGCCCGAGATCGAACCGGAACCCGAGATCATCCCGTTGCCGATTGCCGCTGCACCCGCACCTGCACCTGCACCCGAGCCGGTAATCGAGCCGCCGCCCGTCATTGCGGCGGAACCGCCGCCGATCGTCGCACCGCCGCCGTCCATCCCACGGCTGCGCGTGGTTGCACCACCGCCGCCGGCTGCCACGGTCGAATTCTTGCCTGATGAAGCCGAACGTGCGCCGCTGCCGCCCACGCGGTGGCAGTACGAACCGCCCGAAGCCGATCTCGAAGAAGAAACCGCCGCTACGGCACCCGAGCCGGTCATCGCTGCGGCACCGGTCGCTCCGGCTGCTCCGCCTCCTCCGGCGGCACCGCAACCCCCGATTGCACCCGCCCTCGACGAACACGCAGACGAAGAAGCGCTTTCATCGCCCGAGCCCGCAGCGCATCACGACGTGGAACCGCCGATGACGGGTTCGTCGTTCGATGCGGCGCTCGAGTCGTTGCAGCGGCGCATGGAACGCGCCAATCTCACCACCGACTTCGTGCGCTCGCTCTTGATCGTCGACAACGTGATCGACGTCGGTGATGCGGCGATGCGTTGGGCCGGCATGCCGAACAAACACGAGCGTTCGCTCACGAGCGAAGTGTTCTTCGCGCTGGCGGAGTGGGGATTTCTTGCGCCGCGCGCCGACGGCCGCTACCGCGTACTGCACGCCGCCGACGACGATCCGGTCGTCTAGGATCAGTTGAGGAGTTTGACGATGACCCTGTCCCTGCGCGCCCTCGGCCGCTTGTTGCCGTACGTGTTCGCGCTCGTTCTCTTTGCGGGACCGGCCCGGACGGCCGATCTGCAAACCGTGCACGTGGGTCTGCTGCCGAACGACGACATGATGTCGGTGCTCTACGCGCAGCAGACCGGGATGTTCAAAGATGCCGGCCTCGACGTGCAGCTCGACAAATCGTCACCGAACGGCTCCGCCATCGCCACGGCCGTCCAGTCGGGCGCCTACGACATCGGGAAGTCGAGCATCACGCCGATCTTCGATGCGTACTTGCACAACGTGCCGTTCTGGATCATTGCTACCGGCGCGATGTATCAGAGCAGCAAACCGTATGTCGGCTTCCTCGTACCGATCGACTCGCCGATCAAATCGGTCAAAGATCTCGGCGCCGGTGCGACCGCGGTGAGTTTCATCCACGATCTCGGACAGCTCGCGGTGTATAAGGAGATCGACGAATCGGGCGGCGATTGGAAATCGGCGAAGCTGCAATTCGTCGAACTGCCGATGTCGGCATCGTTTGCGGCCGTCGAGGCCAATCGCGTCGTAGCGGGCGAAGTGTCGTATCCGCCCGCGCAAGCCGCGCTCGACACCGGTAAAGTGCGCCTGATCCCGGCCTACAACACCTTCGGCAAAGAGTTCATTTTCTCGGTGTGGTTCACCACCCAGGATTACGCGAAGAAGCATCCCGACGTGGTGAAGACGTTCGCGCGCGTGGTGGCGGCCGCCGCGCGCTACACCAACGCCCATCCGAAAGAGACGGCGCCGATGCTCGCTGCCTATTCGGGCATCCCCGAAGCGACGATCGACCGGATGCCGCGCGTCACGAACGGCACATCGGTGTACGTGGCGGGCATTCA
>Ga0182030_10000559_pt1 | contig 70975 bp, 55 predicted proteins | sample 812S3MmetaG_FD_121299 | JGI IMG/M metagenome (GOLD analysis project Ga0182030, IMG submission 121299) | Permafrost microbial communities from Stordalen Mire, Sweden - 812S3M metaG (Illumina Assembly) | ecosystem: Environmental > Terrestrial > Soil > Wetlands > Permafrost | place: Sweden...
CCTTGCCAATCTCTCCCATTGGCCGGACGAGAAAGTCCAGACGCTGCGCGCCGCCTTGCGCGGCGACAAGCTCGTCCCGGCCGGCGAGGGCGGGTTCGAAATCCGCCGCTCCCTGCCGCATGGACATGTCCTCGCCGCGCTGGCCGCCGCCCGCCGTATCGGCCTCGATGACCTGCTCCCCCGCCGCGCGCCGCGACGCCGGCGCGATCTCGTTCTCGCGCTGATCGTCGCCCGGCTACTCGACCCCGCCGCCAAACTCGCCACCGCGCGCACGCTCGATCCCGCCACGGCCTGCCATTCGCTCGGCGAGACGCTCGGCCTCGGCACGGTCCCGGTGCGCGAGATCCACGCCGCCCTCGACTGGCTGGGCTCGGAACAAACCTTCATTGAGAACCGCCTCGCCCGCCGCCACCTCAAGGAAGGCGCGCTCGTGCTCTATGATGTCACCTCGACCTACCTGGAAGGACGCCACTGCCCGCTGGCCCATCACGGCTATAGCCGTGACAAACGGGCCGATCGCCCGCAACTGGTCATCGGATTGTTATGTGCCTCTGACGGCTGTCCCGTCGCGGTCGAGGTGTTCGCGGGCAACACCGCCGATCCCGCCACCGTGGCCAGTCAGATCGCCAAACTGAAAGACCGCTTCAAACTGAAGCGCGTCGTCGTGGTCGGTGATCGCGGCATGATCACCGATGCCCGCGTCGAGCAGGGGTTGCGCCCGGCCGGTCTCGACTGGATCACCGCGCTCCGCGCGCCCGCGATCAAGGATCTCGCCGCGGCAGGTGGACCGCTGCAACCCTCGCTGTTCGACGATCGCGACATGGCCGAGATCACCAGCCCGGATTTCCCCGGCGAACGCCTGGTGGTCTGCAAGAACCCGCTGCTGGCCGAGGAGCGCGCGCGCAAGCGTGAGGAATTGCTGGCCGCCACGGAGAAAGACCTCGCCCGTATCAGAACCCGGGTGGAACGGGCGAAGAACCCGTTGCGTGGCGCGGCGGAGATTGGCCGCGCCGTGGGGACCGTGATCGGCAAGCGGAAAATGGCCAAACATTTTGCAATCGAGATTACCGACACGACGTTCAGCTTCACCCGCGAGCAGGACCAGATCGGCGCCGAGGCGCGGCTCGACGGCATCTATGTGCTGCGCACCAATCTGACGGCGGAACAGTCCGATGCCGCCGCGACCGTGCGCTCCTACAAGAGCCTGGCTCAGGTGGAGCGGGCGTTCCGGAGCATGAAGACGGTGGATCTCGAGATCCGCCCGGTGTTCCATTGGACCGCGCCGCGCGTGCGCGCTCATGTCTGGTTGTGTGTGCTGGCTTATTACCTGGAATGGCACATGCGCCAGACGCTGGCACCGGTATTGTTCGATGACGAGCACAAGGCCGCGGCGGAGGCGTTACGCGCATCTCCGGTGGCCAAGGCCCAGGTCTCGGAAGCGGCGCGAAAGAAGGCGTGTACACGGCTGTCCGACCCGGCGCATGGTGAGGTGCTGCCAGTGCACAGCTTCCGCACGTTGCTCGTCGATCTCGGCACATTGACGAGGAACACGGTTTGCTTTGGCGGGAAGAGTGAACTCACCGTCCTCGCGAAGCCCACGGCGGTACAGCGACGGGCGCTTGGACTGCTGGGGGCCGAACTGGCGACGATGTAGGCAGAACGAGGATCACGATCCGCGCGGTATCAAGCGGTTACGGTTTTCGAGGCACGAAGTTCGGATTAAGCTAGGCGATATAGGCTTTGGCCTCCAACCACGTTACACAGACGACAGGGTCGCGATCGGATTGTTCAAATCCCGGCTTCGACCACGAATTGTTAGAAATTGATGGCCGCAGAGTGCCATTTATATAACATCCGCCCGTGATATGCTTGGTGTCTTTGACAAACGCCGCGAACTGGCCTCGGGTAATCAAGTACTTGCTCAGTGCGAAACCCTCGGGAATTGTTACTTCGTGCTGAGGATGCTCGTATGCCATCGAGCTCTTTGCTATCGCCCGATCGGATATTCCCAATACCGTTGCCAACCCCGACGAGGGGGGCGGAATCAGGCGCAGGTCCCTGTGGGTGTCGTCGTCGGTGGAGCCCATTTGAAAGTGCCCCGCCGGAATGACCACCATCTCCGGGCAGTCTCTGAAGCCCGCTTCGGGCTTTTGTTCGGCGGACATCGCGGTGGTGACGGACGGCGGCAACATTACCACGGCAAGGAAACACACGGAAAATAGACAACCGAGTCTACGCCGGCCACGAACACGGACGCCATCAAAGGCGGATGACTGGCTCGGTGATCTGCGATCGAAGCCCGTTCCACTCATCGCTCCCCCTCCCGCTTCATGTGCGTACCTCCGCATCGGCGAGCGGGCGTTCGATCACACTCCGCGCGAAGCGTCAAAGATACTTCTCCGTCCATGCTCCGTGCATGCTCCGTGGTTCTCCGTGTTAAATTCTTACTTTCTTGCGCGGTCCGATCCCCCAAAGTTTTCCCCGGATGAAGGCCGCCCCAGGCATGTGGCTTGATCGCGCCCGCCGCATCTTCCACCATCGCGCCGAGGACATCTGTTCAGGAGACTTCCAATGCAAACGCGCGCCGCGGTGGCCAGAAAGGCCGGCGACCCCCTCAGCCTGGAGACCGTCGAGGTCGATGGCCCGCGCGACGGCGAGGTGCTGGTCGAGATCAAGGCCACCGGCATTTGCCACACCGACGAATACACTCTGTCCGGCGCTGATCCCGAGGGCCTGTTCCCCGCCATCCTCGGCCATGAGGGCGCCGGCATCGTCATCGACGTCGGCAAGAACGTCGCATCCCTGAAAAAGGGCGACCACGTCATTCCGCTCTACACCCCGGAATGCCGTCAATGCGAATATTGCCTATCCCGGAAAACCAATCTGTGCGTCGCCATCCGCGCCACCCAGGGCCGCGGCGTGATGCCCGACGGCACCAGCCGGTTTCGTGCGGGAAGCGAGACGGTATTCCACTACATGGGCACCTCGACCTTCGCGAACTTCACCGTGTTGCCGGAAATCGCGTTAGCGAAAATCCGGCCGGACGCGCCATTTGACAAAGTCTGCTATATTGGTTGCGGTGTCACAACGGGCATCGGCGCCGTGATGAACACCGCCAAGGTCGAGGCCGGCGCGCGTTGCGTGGTGTTCGGTCTCGGCGGCATTGGCCTCAACGTCATTCAGGGCCTCCGCATGGTCGGCGCCGAGCAGATCGTCGGCGTGGACCTCAATCCGCGGCGCAAGGAGATGGCGGAAAAATTCGGCATGACGCATTTCGTCAATCCGGCGGAGGTACAAGGCGATCTGGTGCCCTATCTGGTGGACCTGACGAAGGGCGGCGCGGATTATAGTTTCGAATGCATCGGCAACGTGAACGTGATGCGCCAGGCGTTGGAATGCGCGCATCGCGGCTGGGGCAAGTCGATCGTCATCGGTGTCGCGGGCGCCGGACAGGAGATCTCGACGCGGCCGTTCCAGTTGGTCACCGGGCGGACCTGGATGGGCACCGCGTTCGGCGGCGCGCGCGGGCGGACCGATGTGCCGCGCATCGTCGATTGGTACATGGAGGGAAAGATTAACATTGACGACCTGATCACGCACGTGCTGCCGCTCGAGCAGATCAACGAAGGATTCGAACTGATGCGGCGGGGCGAGTCGATCCGCTCGGTGGTGGTGTACTGACTCCAGGCCGTTCTCCCCACCAGTTGTGACGATTTCAGGTAGGCCAGTCGGCGCCATGTCGGCGCCATTGCCGGTTCGGCCTGAAGGTGACAAACTCTGACGCTGCCTGCGCGTATCGATCGCAGCGGGGGAGGGGAACAGCAACGGCCGATTATTTTCTGACCGTGCCGTTTGTCAGCCAACTCGACTTTGGGGATCCGAGCCAACCGTATCGCGACTACACCGGATGCTGGTATGCTTCAGTATGCATGGTGAATTATTATTTTGCTCCTGGGCCGCGCTTCGGTTTGCCGCGTTTGTTCAATAAGTCGAACACGCTGAGCGACACCTCGGGAAAGACTTACGACAACCCCTATCATTCCGCGATCACACCCTCCGACTTCGCCGAACTGGCCAGCAACGAAGGGCTGGAGTTCGTGGACCTGCCAACGACCAGGCTGTGGACGCCAGAGCTGATCGACGCATTGTTGCGCGGGTTTGGGCCCCTCGCCTTTGGCTGGTTTAAAACGGCGGGGGGTCACACGTACGGCCATTTCTCCACGATGTGCGGGATCAAACCCTTGCCGGACCGGATCATCTATCACGACCCGGAAAAGGGCGCGCATTCAGAAATCTCGCTGACCGACTTCAACGCCAAATTCGCGTGGATGCCTGGTGCGATGATGCGCCGTAAAAAGTGATTTAACGGCAACGGTCTTGTGCTGTCGCGGCCGGACTTGACCCGGCCGTCGATCGCGATACCGTGCCCGACACAATTCAGTCTATTGGCGGAACAAACAACCGGTGGCGACTCATTTCCGACAGCGTGACAGACCGATCGACGATCAGACGATCCGCGGCGCGATCCCAAACATCGAACTCGGCCTTGTTTACGATCCGGCGTTTCGGGATGCGCCGGTGCATTACGCGACGTTTGGCGGCCTCGCGGATTTCTTCGGGCGCGAACCGGCGGCGCATAGGCACGACCGGTTTTATCAGGTGCATTTTATTGAATCTGGGCATCTGGAACTGCGGCTCGACGATGTGACGTACGCGATGGACGGGCCGCTGTTCTTTCTGACGCCGCCTTCGGTGCCGCACGCGTTCCACACTGACCCGAGCGCCACCGGGCATGTCATCACAGTAGCACAACAACTGATCTGGCGGCTGTTCGATGAGGATGCGAGCCTGGCTCGACGGCATTTGACCGAACCGCGCTGCGTTAAGATGGACGGCCCCGACGGGCGGCAACGCGCGCGGGAATTGTCGCGGCTGTTCACCACGTTACGGCGGGAGACCGAAGAGCGGCGGCCAGGCGCGGACGCCAGCGTCGAGGCACTGACCCGGTTGATCCTGATCGCCGCGTTCCGGTTGCTGGAAGCGCCGCTGGAGGCGAACGGCGCCCGCCGCCACGACCTGATCACGCTGCGCCGGTTCCACGAACTGGTCGAACGCCATTTCGCCGAGCACTGGACGTTGCCGCGCTACGCCGGCGCGCTGCACATGACCGAGGCGCGGCTGACCGATTTGTGCAACCGATTGTCCGGGCGGGCGCCAAAGCGTGTGGTGCTGGAACGGCTGGCGCTGGAGGCTCGGCGCTTTCTGGCGTTTTCACGGTTGCCGGTGAATGAGATCGCCAGCGCCATGGGGTTCGAGGATACCGCGTATTTCTGCCGGTTTTTCAAACGAGCCCAAGGTGTCACGCCGTCCGCCTACCGTGCCGGCATGGCAGCCGACCTGGGAAAAGTCCAATAGAGTTTCAGTAAAATCCATTTTCCCCGGCGCCCAAAACGCCCATGTCCGATGCGCGAGCGGCCTGGGCGCCAGTGGGTTCGACCGAACCTGGCGCTTCGCGACCGCTCCGCCAACCGGAGGAACGGCGATGACGGCACGGACAGGACAGCAATATCGCGACGGGCTGCGGGACGATCGGACAGTGTGGCTCGGGGATCGTAAGATCGACATTCTCAGTGACCCGGCCATGGCGGGTTCGATCGGCGGGATGGCAGGCTATTTCGATTGGCAAAATCAATACGCCGACGAGTGCCTGGTGCCAGATCCGGTGACCGGCGAACCGATGAACGCCAGCCTGATCAAGCCCGCGACGGCGCACGATCTCGCGCTGCGGCATCGCTGCTTCGACCGGTTGGCGCGCTATTCGTTCGGGATGCTCGGCCGCACGCCGGATTACGTGAACGTGACATTGGCCGGGTTCGCGGCGCGTGCCGACATGTTCACCAAAGGCAACGACCGCACGTACGCCGACCGGCTGACGCGGTTTCACCGGGAGGTGATCGAGCGCGATTTGTCCCTGACGCATACCATTATTCAGCCGGCGATCGATAAAGGCGTGAACGACCTGCAAGGGATCAACGCCAACCTCGCGGCGCGCATCGTCGGCCGCACCAGCAATGGTGTCATCGTGCGCGGCGCCAAGGTGCTCGCCACGTTGGGCCCGTTCGCGGATGAGTTGTTCGTTTATCCGGCCGCTCCCTTGCCGCCGGGCGCGAGCGCGGATTACGCGCTGTGCTTTTCCATTCCGATGGCGACCAAGGGATTGATCACCTTGTGCCGCGATCATTTCGGAACTGCCGCGGACCGGCATGACCATCCGTTCTCCTCCCGGTTCGATGAGCAGGACGCGTTCATGATCTTCGACGATGTCGAGGTGCCATACGAGCGGCTGTTCATCGACGCCGACCTGGAACTTTACAACAACCTACGCAAGGCGGGGTGGGCCGCGAACGTGTTTCAGCAGACCTCGATCCGTGCCGCCGTGAAACTGGAGTTCGCTTACGATCTGTGCACTCAAATGTCCAAGGCGATGAATGCCGAGACGCGGGCGGACGTGTCGGTCGCTCTGGGAGAAATCTGGGCTTACGCGCAACTGACGCGCGCCGCGACCAAGGCGGCGGAGGTGGGCGCGCACGATTGGGGCAACGGCGCGTTCTTCTGCGACGACCGCCCGCTGCGGGCGATCCGCGATCTGATGCCGAGTTGGATGGTGCGGGTGAACGACATCATCAAATCGTTGGGCTCGCATAATCTTCTCGCCACTCCGTCGCTGGCGGCGTTCGATAATCCCGAGATCGGGGCTTTGCTCGAGACGTATTTGCCCGGCGCCAACGGCGTGTCCGCGCGGGAACGAGCGCAGGTGTTTCGGACGGCGTGGGATTTCGCGGGCTCCGCGTTGGGGGGACGCGTGGAGTTGTATGAGCGGTTTTATCTGGCCAGCCAGCCGAAGAACTTTACCCGCGACCACACGCAAACTTTGGCCGAGGGCGGGTTCGGACAGTTCAAGGAGTTTCTCGCAGGTCTTTGACGTTACAGCGCCGCGGTCGTTCCGCCATCGACCACCAGCACGTGGCCGGTCATGTAGGACGACGCATCGGAGGCAAGGAACACCGCGGGGCCTTCCAATTCCGGCGGATCGCCCCAACGGGCCATCGGCGCGCGCGCGGACACCATGGCGTTGAAGTCGGGATTGTTGTGCAGGACCTCGGTGGCATCGGTCGGGAAGAACCCCGGCGCAAGCGCGTTCACGGTGATCCCGTGGGGCGCCAGTTCGACGGCCAGCGCCCTCGTCATGCCGTGCAGCCCTGCTTTGGCGGTAACATAGCCGGGAACCGTGGGGCGGCCGAGAAACCCGAGTATCGAGGAGACCATGATGATTCGGCCCCGTTTGGCCGGGACCATGAGGCGCGCGGCCTCCCGCGACAGCCGGAAATAGGCTGACAGATTCGAGTCGATGACGGACGCCCAGTCCTCGTCGGTGGTCTCGAGCAGCGGCTTACGGGGGATGACGCCGGCGTTGTTGACGAGGATGTCCAGGCGGCCATGCTCGGCCTTGATGCGCGCGAAGGCGGCTGTCGTGGCCTTGGTGTCGGATACATCGAAGGCCAGATATCCCGCCGCGTTGGGCAGGTCTCGCACGGTCGTCTGGAGGTGCGCGACGTCCCGGCCGTGCAATATCACCTGGGCACCCGCTCCGGCGAGGCCGCGGGCGATGGCGAGCCCGAGACCGCGGGAACTGCCGGTCACGAAAGCCAGGCGCCCGGAAAGATCGAAATTCGCTGTCATGGCGGGCGGAACCCTGCGGGAGCGTCCAGGCTCTGTCAACGATTTGACCGGCCAACGGGGACCATGACGAATACCAGACTGTAACCAGGTTTAAACCGAGTTCACGCTACCGGCTGCGCTGCTCTCAGGCGGGCATACTGGCAGGAATTGACTTGCCTTTTGGTAACCGGCGGGGACGGCTATGTTATTATTGGTGACAACCTGGCTGCGGATGAAAATGGACCGGCGCGGGGTCACGGCCCTGGAATATGGGTTGATCGCCGGCGTGATCGTGGCGACGATCCTGATCGGGTTCGGCGTGCTGGCCAACAACGCGTCAACCAAGTTCAGCAGTGTTGGGGGGCACTTGTAACGAGTCTGACCTTGGTGCAGCTGGGTCGCCGCATGCGGCTGGCCTGTATGGCGCGTGCGGTGCATGCCCTCGCCCGCCTGAAACGGCCGGCGAACGCCACGCGGACACGCGCGGGCAGGGACGCGGACGACGGTTCATAAATCTCAGGGGCACGACCCTGTTTAGCTTTATGTTTGAGCGCGAACCTCGAGAGGTTTGCTTAGGCCGCGCGCCGGGCGGCCAATGCCGCTGGGAGTTGCGCGATGGCCTGATCGATCAGCGCGTTGCTTGATTCGAGGCTCAACCCCTCGGCGATGACCTGACGGGCGGCGATGGTCGCCAGTTCGGCCGCCGCGGTGCGGATTTCATCGACCGCTTGTTTCTGCGCCGCCGCGATCCGGTCGAGTGCCATTTGCTCGCGCCGTTTGGCCGATGCCTCGGCTTCGGCGCGGGTCGCTTCGGCCACGCGGGCGGCTTCCGCCGCGGCGCCTTCGATCAGCAGTTTCGCGTCCGTCTGGGCTTTCGCACGGGCGGCTTCGGCTTCTTTCAGCATCGCCTCGGCTTCACTCCTGAGGCGGGCTGCCTCGTCCATTTCGGCGCGAACCGACGCGGCGCGGGCATCCAGCATGGCGGCCAGAGCGCCCCAGAGTTTCTTGCCGAACAGGACGAAGAACAGAATGAACGCCAGAACGACCCAGTTTCTGGGTTCGGCGAAAAAGCTGGGTTCATCTTGCATTGGTATTGCCCCTCAATAACCCGCCCCGTTGGGACCAGCCCCTCAACGACCGGCGCCGCGCGCTGCCATGGCAGCGTCGATTGCGCCACGCAGCCGGTCCGGGCTCGGCGACGCGCCGGTCAGGCGCGTGATCAGCGCGATCGCCGTGTCGGTCGCCACGCCGGGCAGCGCCGCCAGAGCGGCACCTCGAGCGGCCGCGATCTGGCCCTCGGCTTCCTTCAGTTGCAGGTCCAACCGCTCATTCACCGCGGCGGCCTGCACGGCGGCTGCCTGTTTCGCACTATCCAGCGCGGCGTTGATCGCGGCCTGGGCCTCCGATCGCGCCTTTGCCGTGGCGTCCGCCGCCGCCTGAATACCGGAATCGGCGCGAGCCTTGGCATTCTGGGCACCTTCCAGATCGCCGGCGATCCGTCTGGCGCGCTCCTCCAGCACCGCTTCGACCTTGGGCAAAGCGGTGCGCGAGGCCAGGACGTAGAGGATCGCGAAGATCACGATGCCCCAGACGACCTGGTAAGTGGTCAGCTTGTTGGCGAAATCCAACTGCGGCAGGCCGCCCTCGGCCATCGCCACCCCGGGGAGAGAGGACAGAATGGCGGACAGGCCGGCGGCCAGCGGTGCGATGCGGCCAAACCCGATCATGCTGCTTCCTTCGCGGCCAGGGTCGCCCAGGGAAAGAACACCCGAGGGAACACGGCCCAACAGAACAAGGCCCGAACGACCAAGATCAGACGAACAGAATGATGAACGCGATGACCAGCGCGTACAGCGCGACCGCTTCCGTCAACGCGAACCCGAGAATGGCGAGACCGAAGACGCGGTCGCGAGCGGCCGGATTGCGCGCGACACCAGAGATCAGGGCCGCGAAAATGTTACCGATACCGACGCCGACACCGGCGAGCGCGATAACCGCGATGCCCGCGCCGATCTGTTTCGCGGCAATGAGATCCATGAGTCAGTTCCTTTCTTTACGTCCAGTGTGATCCGAGGCGCGTCACGCGGCCGGACCGGTTCCAAGGTTGCGAGAGAGAGATCAGTGCAGATGCACCGCGTCGTGCAGGTAGATGCAGGTCAGGATGGCGAAGACGTAGGCCTGCAACGAAGCCACCAGCAGTTCGAAGCCGATCAGGATGACGTTGACGCCCAGAGACAGCCCCGCCGGCAGCAGGTAAATCCCGCCGGCCGTGCCAAGCATCACGACGAAGCCGGCGAACACCTCCAGCATCACGTGGCCGGCCATCATGTTGGCGAACAAACGGACCGACAGCGAGATGATGCGTGACAGGTAAGAAATCACCTCGATGACCACCATCAGCGGCAGCAGCACTACCGGAACGCCCTTCGGCACGAAATAGCTGAAGAAGTGCAGCCCATGTTCCTTCAACGCGACGAAGGTCACCAGGCCGAACACGAACAGCGACAGCGCGAGGGTGACGGCGATATGGCTGGTGAAGGTGAAGAACAGCGGGAACACGCCCATCAGGTTCCCGAACAGGATGAAAAAGAACAGCGTGAACACGAACGGGAAGAATTTTTTGCCCTCGTGGCCGATCTGCTCGACGCAGAGGGTCATCACGGTTTCGTAGGCCATTTCGGCGGCCGATTGCAGGCGCCCGGGGATCATCGCGCGTGGGCTCATGCCGACCCAGATCAGCAGCAGCGTCAGCACGCTGGCGACCAGCATCATCAGGCTGGCGTTGCTGAAATGAAGCGTCCCACCGAGGGGGCCGAACACCGGAGCCAGTTTGAACTGGCTCAGTGGGTCGATGCTGCTATGTCCTTCGGCCGCCACCCAACTACCCCTGTCCTGACTTCGGCGCGAACACACGCCACACATTCCACACGCCCGCCGCGCCGCCGACAGGGACGAACACCACGGTCAGAATGGGTTTGGTGCCGAACAGCCAGTCGAGCCCGTAGCCAATGGCCACCGCCACGACAAGAGCCGCCACCAGTTCGATCCCCACCCGCAGGCCGATCCCCATCGGGGATGATTCGACGCCGTGAGGGTTGAACCCCTTGGGCGTCTCCGGGTCATCGAGACCCCGCCTGCCTCGCGCGGCTTTCAATCGCTCCTCGAAGGAGCCATCCGGGCCGCCCGGTTCCTCGTGCATATCCGCTCCCGCCAACGCCCCGCGCCCCGAAGATCGGGACCCGGGGGCCGGTAAGCGGGGGCTTGCTACCGTTGGGCAAACAGGGAGTCAAGAACGTGTGGGACTGAAACCAGGGAGAACGGACGCGGTCACAGCTTCTTGGCGATAGCGTCGTCGGCCCATGCCTCCAGCTTCACGGCTTCGGTGCGAAGCGTGTTCACGCGGGCGTCGAGGTGGCCGAGACTGTCATTGTAGCTGCGCAAGCTGGCGCCGAGCCGTCCGGTCACGGTTTTCAGGTCGCCGAGCGCGGCTTTCCAGGCTGTCATCGCGGCCCGTTGCGCGTTCACCGCGTTGTTGAGGCCCGCCAGCGCGCGCGCCAGGCGGGCTTCCGCGGGGGTCGGCTCGCCGGGGGCACGGGGCAAAGGATTGGCCGCCAGAGGGTTGGCGGCCAGAGGCGGATTCCACGCGGGCTGACCCGAAGCCGGCGCGGGCTCCGGCGACGCGACCGCGCGGGAGGGAAACGGGATGATCTCGGCGGTCACGGATTCGGTCATTTCAATCTCCTGGGAGCATCCTTTGATGAAAGTTAACAAAGCATGAAGAGGTGTCTAAAATCTACAACATTTTGTGATTGCAATGGCATGCGAGACACGCGAAACGGCGCTTATGCGGTCCGATGGCCGCGAAGATAAGTTAATTTAATCCGCACGAAATTGCCAGTGCACACCTTCGTCTTCCGCTGAGTCGATCCAGGAGACGGGACGGACACGATGCGGCGCCCGCGCGATCGCGCAGGTGTTCGGTTCCATCCGCACGCTCGCGACGCGTTTGCGTTCAGGCCTCCGCGACCGCGGCTTGCTTACGTCGCCGTTGGTGCCACGCGTCCATCAGTTGCAGCACAGTGGCGGCGGTTTCCTCGATCGAGCGGCGCGTCACGTCGATCACCGGCCAACCGTTCCGGTTGCATAACCGGCGTGCCCACAGCAACTCGCTTTTAACCGCTTCCTCATCGACGTAAGCGGTTTCGCTTTGGCGAATGCCGCCCGGCCCGTCCGCTCCGATCAACCGCAACCGATTCCTCCTTATATCGATCAACGCCTGGGCTTCGATCGCCAGGCCGATGATCGGACAGTTGGCGCCCTCCAGCCCGTCCGGCAGGCCGGCGTGCGGTACCAGCGGCACGTTGGCCGCCTTGATGCCCCGGTTGGCGAGGAAAAAGCACGTCGGCGTCTTCGAACTTCGGGATACGCCGACCAGGATCACGTCGGCCTCGGCCAGCCCGGGTTGGGCCTGGCCGTCATCGTGCTGGAGGACGTAGTGCATGGCGTCGATGCGTTTGAAATAGTCCGCGTTCATCACGTATTGCCGGCCTGGCCGGTGCGCCGCGACCTCCCCGATGTACTCCTGCAACATGTTCATCACCGGATCGAGCACGTTCACCACTGGCAGATTGATCCGGCGGCACATCGTTTCGAGTTCGCCGCGCAGCGCCTGATCGACCAGAGTGGAGAGGACGGGTCCAGGCTCGTGCTCGATGCCTTCGAGAACGCGGTGAAGCTGGAAGCTGGTGCGGATCAGGCTCCAGCGGTGGACGACAATATGGGTGTTCTCGAACTGCGCGGTGGTCGCGCGGGCGAGCGTGTTCAGCGTCTCGCCGGTGGCTTCGGAAACGAGATGCAGGTTGATCCGGCGCTCATTCATGTCGACAATCCCGATCAGCGGTGGGGGCACCATGCGGCGGCGGGAATGGCCTGTCGAGGCTCATGCCGCTGCTTGGGGGACGCACGCGGTCATGGCACGGGAAATTCGGCTGAACGCCTTCGACATGGCGTGTGTCGGGCATATTCAGCATGGGATGTGGACGCATCCGCGCGACCGCTCGTCGGATTACACGTCGCTGGATCATTGGGTTTCGCTGGCTCGGCTGTTGGAGCGAGGGCTGTTCGACGGGTTGTTCCTGGCGGACATCCTGGGGGTTTACGACGTGCTGGAGGGCTCGGCGGCACCGTCGTTGCGGGCGAGCGTGCAAATCCCGTTGCTGGACCCGATGGCTCTGGTGCCGGCGATGGCGCATGCGACCACGCATCTGGCGTTTGGTGTGACGTGCAACCTGGCGTACGAGCCGCCGTATTTATTCGCCCGCCGGATGGCGACGTTGGACCATCTGACCGGCGGACGGATCGGCTGGAACATTGTCACGGGATATCTGGACAGCGCGGCGCGGGCGATGGGGCTGCGCGAGCAGATGGCGCACGACGATCGTTACGATCTGGCGGAAGAATACATGCGGGTTGTTTACGCGCTGTGGGAGGGCGGCTGGCAAGACGACGCCGTGGTGCGGGACCGGATCCGGAAGGTCTACACCGAGCCAGGCCGGGTGCGCGCAATTCGGCACGAGGGCAAGCAATTCAAATTGGACGCGCTGCCGTTGTGGGAGCCTTCGCCGCAGCGCACGCCTGTCTTGTACCAGGCGGGCGCATCGGACCGGGGGCGGATTTTCGCCGCGCGGCACGCGGAGTGCGTGTTCGTGAATGGCACCAATCTGTGGCACGCGAAGCGGGTGGTCGCGGATCTGCGGGCTCGGGCGGGGTCTCGGCCGATCCAGGTGTTCGCCGGGGCGACCGTGGTGGTGGCTCGGACGGACGCGGAGGCGCGCGACCGGCTGGAGGAATATCGGCGGCATACCAACGTGGAGGGCGCGTTGGCTCACGCGGCGGCGTCGTTGGGGATCGACTTCGATCAGTTCGATATGGATGAGCCGGTGGATGCGAACGCCAGTCAGGCGATTCAGTCGAACATCGAGTCGATCGCGGCGTCGCTGGGGATTGGCTGGACGAAGCGGATGTTGATCGACCGATTTATTCTGGGCTCCCGGCAGACGCCGATCGTCGGGTCGCCCTCCGCGGTGGGGGACGCGTTGCAGCGGTGGGTGAATGAGGCGGATGTCGATGGGTTCAATTTGTCGCGGACGGTGATCCCGGAATGTCTGGAGGATTTTATCGATCTGGTGGTGCCGGTGTTGCAGGACCGCGGGGCATTTAAGATGGGGTATGGATTGGGGACGTATCGGCAGAAGTTGTTCGGGGGTGGAGATCGGCTGCCGGACGATCATCCGGCGGCTCGAGAGCGGTGGGTGGATCCGTTGTAGGGGCGTTGCTGTCAGGCGAAGATCTCCGCCAACCGCCGGATTGAACTCAACACCCGTTCCTGAGGCAAACCCGGCCATTGCACGCGCATAACAAAATGATTGACGCCCAGTGTTTCGTGCCATCGGGCGATTTCTTCCTTGACGGAGACTTTGTCGCCGATGATGAAGCGGTCGCGGGCCATTTCCTCAAATGTCATGTTGGCGGTTGGGCTTTCCATGCCCCAGGCGGCGTAGGAGTTGTACTTGTATTCCAGCGCCGCGCGGCATTCCTCCATCGCGGTGGCGTGACTGGTGCCGACATAACATTCGCGCGCGATGGGGAATTCCTCGACGGTCTTGCCCAGAGTCTTCAAGGTATCGCGGTAAACGCGCATCAATGGCTCGGTGGCGCCGAGCGTGGTGGCGTTGGCGATGAGCCAGGCATCGCCGATGCGGGCAGCGCGTTTGACGGCGGCTTCCACCAGACCGGCGATCCAAACCGGCGGACCTCCGGGACGGTAAGGTTTCAGGCTGATGCCGTGATCGATGACGGAATAAAACCGTCCCCGGAACGTGATTTTGCCACCAGCCCATAACGCGCGCATCAGTTGGATGCTTTCGGTGAACCGGGCGGCGCGTTCCTTCAACGAAATCCCGAACGCGCCGAACTCGCCCTCGCGATAGCCGAGCCCGACACCGAGGATGAAGTTGCCCTCGCTGAGAACGTCGAGCGTGGCGGATTCCTCGGCGACGTGAACCGGATTGAGCAACGGCAGCAGCAGGATATTGCCGCCGATCGTCATGCCTTTCGCCTCGGGCAGAAGATACGCCATCAGTGGCCCGATCTGTAGCATCTGTAGAGGGTCGGTCAGATAGTGATGCGGAAACAGCAGCGACGAAAAACCCGACCGCCTTGCGACGCGAACCTGTTCGACCAGTTCGGGAACCCGGGCGGCGACATTGTCGCCCTCGGGAAACTGCGTGTTGATGAAAAGTCCGACCTTCATGGCTGCCCTCGCGCGCGTTGATGGCGACGAGGTATCATGGCGCGGCGGAGGCTTAAAGTGTCAGCCGTTGTCCGGCACCAGAACCGCGACGGGCAGATCGCGCAACAATGCTTCAACGGGCAGAGCGTCCGCGCCGCGGGAGTCCACGATCCGGCCGGTCACCAGGTCGCGCCAGCGGGTATTCCCGGCGGTCGTGCGTGGCAAGGCGATCTCGGTGCCATTCCAGTTTGGGTCCGCCTCGAACCGTACGGGGAAGCGCGCCGCGACGGTCACCAGGGCAGCGTCGCCCTCGGTACGGGAGAACGCGCAGATGTGATCCGCCTTCGGTCCATTGGCGATCAGAGGTTCATAGCCCCCGTTGGCGAACAAAGCCGGATGGTTCCGCCGCTCCGCCAGCAAGCTCGCGGTCATCGCCAGTTTGCAGCGGCCGTCGTGCCAGTTTCGCGACATTTTCGACCAGGCTTTCGCACGGTCTCGCTCGAGAGCGTCAAGTGTTTCGGTCAGCATCCTTGCATGGTGCGCATAATCCACCGGCCGCCGATTATCCGGATCGACCAAACTGAGGTCCCACAATTCCGCGCCTTGATAGATATCCGGCATTCCCGGCAACGTCAGCTTGAGTGTCGTCTGCACCAGGCTGTTGCGCGAACCGAGCCTCGCCACACGCTCCTGGAATGGCAAAAACGCCTCCAGAAAGGCGTTTTGCCTGGACATGTCGAGCGCGACGCGAATAAAGCCCAGCATGGCTTCTTCATAGACGATGTCGGGGGAAGCCCAGGTCGAGTGAAGTTTCGCCTCTCGTATGGATTTGACCATGGCGCCCTCGAGGCGTTCGGCGAAAGCACGAACGGCTTCCGGATTGGGCTCCGTCACCCCGGTCAGTTCCGCCGGCCACGCACCGAGCAACAATTGATAGAACAAATATTCGTCATTGCGATCCGGTTGCGCGGTGCCCTCGACGTCACCCAGACGCGCCCGCAGAATGCGATTCCAAATGTGAACCTGTCGCCGCCATTCTTCCGGTATTTCCGATAATACGGCCAACCGCGCGCGCACGTCCTCCCCGCGCTTGGTGTCGTGGGTCGAGGTACCGAGCATGGCATGCGGCGAACGGCTGGCCCTTTGCGCGTTCGCTTTATGAAACGCAGACAGTGAAACGCCGAAATGATCCGGGCGCCCACCGACCTCATTCAGGGCGACAAATCGGTTATAACGATAGAAAGCCGTATCCTCCAACCCCTTCGCCATCACCGGGCCGCTGTATTGTTGCACCCGCATCGCGAAATTCGTCACCGCCTGCCTGCTGAAACCACTTCTCCACTCGGCCACCAAATCCGTACTTAACAGGCGATAGAGGAAGTCGAATACGCTGGGATCCAACTCCGTCGCGTGCTGCCGGCGCGCCTGCGCCACGGCCCAATCGAGGTCGCGCCGATCCGCGTCCGACATCGTCGCGTCGCTGTCCACATAGGTCCGATACACCGGGAAGCGGGCGACGATCTCCTTCAAGCCTCGCTGCAGGATATTGCGGGTAAAATCCGCCGTGCGCGGATTCTGCCGCGCGATCCGGGCGGCATCCCGCGCCAGCACGTTCAGTTCGCCCGCCATCTCATTCATCATGATGCGGATCTTGCAGTCGCGGACGATGTCCTCGAAGGATTGACGCAGGCCGGTGAATTCCGCGTAAAGCCCATCGAACCCCGTTTCGCCCGACGGATCGACCAGAAATCCCAGCACCAGGTTAGCGAATTCGTATCCGGTCGTGCCTTCAACCGGCCAGTCGACGGGCAGGTTCTCATGGCGTGCCAGGATCTTTTCGATCACGAGATAGAATGGCCGGGGCGCGCACTCCCGCAGCCTTGTCAGATAGGCTTTTGGATCCAACAGGCCATCGATATGATCGATCCGCAAGCCGTCCAACGCGCCGTCGCGCAGCAAATCGAACACCAGACCATGCGCGTGATCGAACAATTCCGGCAACTCCATGCGCAGGCCGGCGAGTTCATTGATATTGAAGAAGCGCCGGTAGTTGATCGCGTCGGCCGCGACACGGAAATGCGCGGCGCGCCAATACTGATCGCGGATCAGCGCGTCCAAACCCCGCCACGTGTCCAACTTCCCGGGTTGGCCGTTCAGACGAGCGACGGCGTCATCGAGGGCCCGGCGGACGTCGTCACGCTCGCGCACCAGCGCGGCCAATTCCGCTCGGAGATCCCGCGCCCTTCTTGGAACATGCGGGTGCCACCTTGGCAGTCCGGAAAATGCATCGCCCATACGCTCCAGCAGCGGGTGGGCGTCGCCGAGCACGCGGTCATAATGCAGCGGGCAGATCGGCAATTTGTGGGTATCGTAAGCCCAGACGGCGAAATCTCCGGTCTCTGGCTGGAAACGCAGGACGAGTTGTCCGGCTTCCAGGACCGCGCCGTATTGATCGCCAAGAAACGGCACCAACAACCGCCTGCGAGGCGAGCGCGGATCGGGATCCCAATCGATATCGAACCAGCCTGCGTAGTCCGAATCAGGACCCCATTCCAGGACATCCTGCCACCATAGATTGTCCGCGCCTCCAACGCCCATGTGGTTCGGCACGAAATCCAGTATCTGCCCAAGGCCAGACTCGCGGAACGATACCACCATGGAGCGGAATGAATTCAAATCCCCCAGCTCGGGATTCAGTTGGCGATGATCGACGATGTCGTAACCATGCGTGCTGCCTGGCCGTGCTTTCAACCAGGGCGAGGCGTAGACATGACTGATACCCAGCTTCTCCAGGTACGGCGCCAGCGCGGCGGCGTCGGCGAACCCAAAGCCTTTATGAAATTGCAGCCGATAGGTCGCGCGCGGGATCGGGTCAGACATGGCCGTGTGCCTTTGCCACCGCTCCACGTTCGGCGTTGAACATTCGAGCAATCTCATTGAAGTCCGGGCTGTCGGCCAACTCTTCCAATGTCATGCGAAGCCGGCGCCGCCAGTTCGGATGTTCGTTCGATGTGGTTGGCATGTTCACCGGATCGGCTTCCCCGGTCAGGTCGTCGATTTGCGCCATCGCCAGGATGGATGGTGTGCGTGCCAGATACGCGTGCACCGCCCGAGCCAGTGTCGCGGCATCAGGCTGTTCGCCGGATGGCAGCAACCCCTCTCGCTTCAGTGCCTTCAGAAGCAGCGAGCGATCGCGCGATCGCACCTCACATTGCCCCGCGGCTTCCTCGGACCCGCCGGGGAACAGGTCGAGGTGCGCTTTCAGCTCCAGATCGCGGCCCTCCCACCATCCGCGCAATGTCGGTAGGTCGTGATTTCCAACGACGGCGAGCGCCAGCTTCGGGTAACCTTCGGAAGGCAGGAACTCACCACTCGCGCCGTCTTGTTCGAAGAACAACACGCGATATGACAGGATATTCGCGGCCGTCATCGCTTCGCGAAAGCCTTCGGGCACGGTGCCCAGATCCTCGCCGACCACGAGGCAATGGTGCCTATGGCTTTCCAGAGCCAGAATCCCGATCAGATCGTCCATTGGATAGCGCACGTAAGCGCCGTCGGCGGGCGTTTTCCCCGCCGGCACCCACCAGAGGTGCTGCAATCCCATGACGTGATCGATCCGCAAGCCTCCCGCGTGCCGCATATTGGCGCGGATCAGGTCGATAAAGCCGCGATACCCTTGCTGGCGCAAAGCGCGTGGGAGGAATGGAGGCAAACCCCAGTCTTGACCGACGGGATTCCCAATGTCGGGCGGCGCGCCAACCTGCGCGCCGGACACCACCGCCGAAGGGTTCACCCATGTCTCCGAACCGGAACGATCCGCGCCGATCGCGAGGTCGCGATACAGCCCCACGGCCATGCCACGCCTGGACGCCGCCGACGCGGCTTCACTCAATTGTGAATCCGCCAGCCACTGCGTCCAGGCGAGGAAGTCGATGCGGCCTTGGTTCCGCCGCTTAAATTCGGCGACCGCCGGTGAGGCTGGGTCAGTGTATTCGTCCGGCCAGTTATGCCAGTCGGCGCGAGCGGCGTCCTTCCGTGCGAAATGCTCGCGCAATGCCAGGAACAGGCAGTTTTGCTCCAGCACCGCCCCACGTTCGGATCGGAACGTCTGAAACACACGCCAACGCGGCTCTTCGGGCGCGGATCGGCAAATATCGAACAGCTTTTCCAGCACCGACATTTTCAATCGAGTCACCGCGGCGTAATCGACCAGACGCGTGGCGCGACAGGTCTCGATCTGTTCCTGGTACGTGCGTGCGGCAAGCAATTCGGACCGATCGCGCAACTCCGGTATCGCCGCGACGTCGATGTTCAGCACATTCAACAACAGGCGACTGGCGGGTGAATATGGACTCGCGTGACCGGGATTGTCGATGAACATCGCGTGCAATGGATTGAGGCCGATCACAGCGGCGCCGTGCGATGCCGCGAGATCTACCAAATTCCGGAGATCGGTGTAGTCGCCGATGCCCCAGTTATTCCCCGAACGCAGCAAGTAAAGTTGCGTCGCGATCCCCCATAGCCTCGGCGCCCCCGCGGGCAGCCAGCATTGGCCGGGCGTGACCACCAAAGTCATCGAGGCACCACCGGGGGCCACGGTCAGATGGTGATAACCACAAGGAAGATCGTCACCCAGCAACAGCTCGCGGCGTTCGATTCGTTGGCCACCAAGATCGCGCGCGGCTATCCACTCAAGCTGCTTGAACGCGACCCTGCCAGAGCGGCGACCGCCTTCTTCCAGGTCCAGCCGCCACGCGATCATGGTGGTGGTTTCCGCGGGGAGCACAAGCTCCACCTCAACGTGCGCGCCTTCCCGGACGACCAGAACCGGCGGGAGCGGGCTAAGCCAATCCGCGCGGTCCAATGCGGTGAGAGCCTCGGCCGCCGCGGCCTCATCCCGCACCGCATGGCCCATGGCGGCGAGCAACGCGTGCTTCGCTTCGGTGCTCGCGCGCACCATCTGGCCTCTGACATCGCGGAATTCAGGTTCGATGCCCATTCGTTCCGCGAGACGATGCAATGCGGTGTCGATGGCGAGGGTTCGCGCCGAGGTCGGGATCGACCATCGAACCGCCCAGGGACCGAACCAACCTTCGTCGTCCTGCTCGCCTTCGCGCCACAACACGTCGCCTTCGGCCGGTGGAAAGCCCGAGACAGGGACGCCGGAAAGGTTCGTCGCCAGCATTAGTTCGGCGCTGGAGTCGCCCAGAGGCCAGCGCACCACGACAGCGCCTTCGCCGACCACGTCAAACCGTCCGCCCGAGCGTATTTCCGGCAGTCGAGGTATGATGGCTTCATGTCGCGTGGCCAGAACGCGGCAATACCAATCCAGCCATCCCGCGTGTGGCGCGCGCAACACGTCGTCCCATGCCAATTTAGCGGATGCGAAGGTTTCTTCAGCCGTTGGGTCAGGGATGCGATCTCGTGTCACCGGATCGTGGAATTCGGGGAAACGGGCAAATTCTTCACGGCGGCCTTGGCGGACTGCTTCCGCCAGGGCAGGTTCGAAGTCGCAGAAGAACGGAAAGGGTTGCGCGGCGCCCCATTCCTCGCCCATGAACAACATCGGTATTTGCGGCAGCAACAGGTATATCGCGGCCACGGCGCGCACTGCTTCCGGCGACGCGATGGCGGTGAGCCGATCGCCGAACGGACGATTGCCGATTTGGTCATGGTTCTGAATAAATCCGATAAAAGCGGTGGGCGGCAAATGCGCGCTGTGTTCGCCGCGAGGCCGCCCGCGATAAGGCATGTGGTCGCCCTGGAAGGCGAACCCCTCGGCCAAGGCGCGCCCCAACTTCGCGGTATCGCCCTTGTAATCCGCGTAGTAGCCCTGATCATCGCCAGTCGCGGCGACGTGCAGGACATGGTGCACGTCGTCATTCCACTGCGCGGTGAACGATTTCGGCACGCTATCACCTTGAGTGATCCCCTCAGGACCGCCTTCGCGACGTTCCAGGCGATGGGCCGCGTTTTCCTCGTTCTCCAGAATCAGGTGCACGTGCCGGTCCGGTGCCGCGGCGTGCACGCGCTCCGCCAGTTCATCCAGCAAATGCCGGGGACTTTCATCAAGGATCGCATGCACCGCATCCAGCCGCAGTCCGTCGAGATTAAATTCCTCGATCCAGTAGAGCGCGTTGTGTATGAAGTAATTGCGCACCGGCCCACTGTCCGATCCGTCCATGTTGATGGCCGCGCCCCACGGGGTTTTGTGACGGTCGGTGAACGTATTCGGCGCGATAGCATGGAGGTAGGCGCCCTCCGGCCCGAAGTGGTTGTACACGACGTCCAACAACACCATCAATCGCCTGGCATGAGCGGCGTCCACCAATACCTTCAAGTCCTCTGGACGGCCGTATTCGCTATCCGGCGCATAAGGCAGCACACCGTCATAGCCCCAGTTCCGCTTGCCCGGAAAATCGCCGATCGGCATCAGTTCGATCGCCGTCACGCCGAGCGCGACCAGGTGATCCAATTTGCCGATGGCGGCCTGAAACGTGCCCTCCGGCGTAAACGCACCGACGTGAAGTTCGTAGACGACAGCTTCTTCCCAGGGGCGGCCCCGCCAACCCGCATCGGCCCAGTTGTACGCGGTGGGATCGACCACCTCGCTTTGCCCGTGGACATCTTTAGGTTGATGCCGCGAGGCGGGGTCGGGCACTCGCAAACCGTCCGGCAACACGAACCCGTATCGCGTTCCCGGCCGGGCGCGGTCCGTGGTTAGTTCATGCCATCCGTCGTCAGTTTGGCGCATTGGCAGAGGCTCGGACCGATCGTCCAGTTCAAGATTAATCCGCTCGTGCGTGGGTGCCCAAAGCCGGAAACGGACGGCACCATCCGGCTGGACCTCGGCGCCAAAGGGCATGTGGTGGCCGCGCTCGGTGCGAGGTATTCCCTTGAAGCGAGAACGTCGTGTTGATGATGGCATGGAGGACCCGCGGACTGTTCGGATGTCCTGGGAAACCACGATTCACCCTGGGCGGTTCCTTAACCTCGGGATGAATTCGGCGGTGACGCTTACTTCAACCATCCGACCAAAAGCCTGACGGAGTAAGCCGCGACCTGAGTGCGCCCGGCGTTCAGCGGTGTGGCGGGGATTTCGGGATACGCGCTGTCCAACAGCATCGTCCAGGGTAAATCAGGTTCCGGCAGCACGAACTCCTGCCCCGCGCAATCGGCGTTGAACAACACCAGCATCACTTCCACCCGGCCTCCTGGGCTTTTCAAAGAACGGCGCAACGAGAGCGTCCGCGCTTCCGGCTCACCCCAGGCCTCCGGCGTCATTGGCTGACCGTGCTGATCGAACCAATCGGCGTCATGGATGCCCTCGCGTACTTCGTCTCCATGCAGGAAATGCGATGGCCGCAGCGTTTCGTAGCGGTGCCGCAGGGCGATAAGGCGCGCGGTAAAATCCAGCAGCGAACGCGCGCTGTCTGTCTCGGCACGCTGCCAATCGACATAACTGATCTCGTTGTCCTGGCAATACGCGTTGTTGTTGCCGCCTTGTGTGCGATCCATCTCATCGCCCGCCATCAGCATCGGCGTACCGGCGGAGACGAATAATGTCGCAAGCATCGCTCGCTTGATCGCGGCGCGAGTCGCATTGATCTCCTCGTTTTCCGTCTCGCCTTCTTCACCCCAGTTACCCGAGTGATTGTTGCCGTGACCGTCGTTATTGTTTTCGCCGTTGGCTTCATTATGGCGCTGCTCATAGGTAACCAGATCGTGCAGCGTGAATCCGTCGTGGCTGGCGAGGAAGTTTATGCTGGCGGACGGCCTGCGCCGCAGATGGTCGAACAATTCCGCGGAGCCGGACAACCGCGCGGCGAGGTCGCCCCGCTGATCGGACGCTCCAGCCCAGAACTGGCGAACGCCGTCGCGAAATTTGTCGTTCCACTCGCTGAACCCCGGCGGATGATTGCCGACCTGGTAGCCGCCTGGCCCAATATCCCAGGGTTCCGAAATTAACTTCACACGCGACAGCACCGGATCCTGACGAACCGCGTCGAAAAATCCCGAGCCCGGATCGAAGCCGTTCGGCTCACGCCCGAGAATGGTCCCCAGGTCGAAACGGAATCCATCGACGTGATAACACTCCACCCAATAGCGCAAGCTGTCCGTCACCATCTGCAATACCCGCGGATGAGAGACGTTGAGCGTGTTGCCGGTACCGGTGTCGTTGATGTGATGCCGTTCCTGACCCGGGACGAGCCGATAATAGGAGGCATTGTCCAGGCCGCGCCACGACAGCGTCGGCCCCATCTCACTGCCTTCACAAGTGTGGTTGTAAACGACGTCGAGAATGACTTCGATGCCGGCCGCGTGCAGCCGCCTCACCGCGACCTTTACCTGATTGCGCATCCAGGGCTCGACCAGATAGCGCGGTTCCGGCGCGAAAAAGGCGAGCGTGGAATACCCCCAGTAGTTGCGCAGACGGCGTTCCACCAGAAAGCGATCCTGCATGAAAGCGTGAACCGGCAGCAATTCGATCGCGGTGATGCCGAGGCGTTGCAAATGCTCGATCACATGCGGATTGGCCAGAGCCGCGAAGGTGCCGCGTTCGCGCGGGGGCACAAGTTCGTGCAGCGCGGTGAGGCCGCGCACGTGCGCTTCATAAATGACGGTGCGTTCCCAAGGCACCATCGGCGGACGATCGTCGCCCCAGTTAAAGCTGTCGTCCACGACAACGCCTTTCGGCATCGCTCGGGCGCTGTCGCGGCGGTCGAAGGTCAGGTCGCCGCGTTGGCTGCCGACACGATACCCGAACAGCGCGTCCGACCAGATCAGATCGCCGTGTAACTCCCTGGCGCAGGGATCAAGCAGCAATTTATATGGATTGAAGCGATGGCCAGCACGTGGCTCATAAGGACCGTGCGCGCGATAGCCGTAAAGCTGACCCGGTTTGGAGTCGGGAAGGTAGCCATGCCACACTTCATCCGTGCACTCCGGTAGATCGAGGCGGGCAATTTCCCGCCGCCCCGATGGATCGAACAAACAAAGTTCGACGCGAGAGGCGTGCGCGGAAAACACGGCGAAGTTCACGCCAAGCCCGTCCCAGGTCGCGCCGAGGGGGTACGCCCGGCCTGTCAGCAGGCGGTCGGTTAAAAGATGCGCGCTCAAAAGTTGATCCACCGATGGCACCATTTCGTTGAAAGCTGCGGCACAAAGCCCGGCGTCTCCCTCGCGGGGAGGTCATTCCGGGGTCAGTAAAAGCGTGGCGAGCGGAGGCAAGGTCAGCGAGACCGAAGCGGGTTGGCCGTGCGATGGGTTCGCGTCGGCGTGAACGCGCCCCGCGTTGCCGATGCCGCCGCCGCCATACGATACCGCGTCGGTGTTGAGAATTTCCCGCCACCATCCGTCCGATGGAACACCAATCCGGTAACCGAACCGCGGCACCGGCGTCATGTTGGAGACCGCCAGAACCGGCGGCGCGTTATCCGCCAGACGCAGCCACGCGAACACGCTTTGCGCGCGGTCGTTGCCGACGACCCAACGAAATCCCTCCGGTCGTGCGTCCCATCGATGCAACGCGGGCCGCGTGCGCAACAGGGTGTTCAAATCGGTAACCAGGCTTTGCACACCGCGGTGGGCCGCGTCATCCAGGAGATGCCACGCCAGCGCCGTGTCGTGATTCCACTCGGCTGGCTGCGCGAACTCGCCGCCCATGAACAGCAACTTCTTCCCCGGATGCGCCCACATGAAGGCGAGATACGCCCGGAGATTGGCGAAGCGACGCCAGGGATCTCCAGGCATCCGGTCGAGCAACGAGCCTTTGCCATAGACCACTTCATCGTGCGACAGAGGCAAAATGAAACGTTCTGACCACGCATAGACCAAGCCGAAGGTCATGCTGTCGTGGTGCCACCCTCGATTGATCGGATCTTCTTTCATGTAGTGGAGGGTATCGTGCATCCACCCCATGTTCCACTTGAAAGTGAAGCCGAGCCCTCCGCTGCTGATAGGCGCGGTCACGCCAGGCCACGCGGTGCTTTCTTCGGCGATCATCATCGTGCCCGGGCAACGCTCCGCGACGACGGCGTTGACCTCACGCAGGAAGTCCACCGCCTCCAGATTTTCCCGACCGCCGTAACGGTTGGGAATCCATTGACCCGCCTCCCGCGAGTAATCTCGGTATAGCATCGATGCGACGGCATCGACACGGAGGCCGTCGATGTGGTACTTCTCCAGCCAATGGACCGCGCTGGCGATCAGAAACCCGCGAACTTCGTAGCGGCCGAAATTATAGATCGCGGTATTCCAGTCCTTATGAAATCCCTCCCTTGGATCGGCATGTTCGTAAAGCGCGGTGCCGTCGAAGCGATACAGGCCGTGTGCGTCGGTTGGGAAATGCGCCGGAACCCAGTCCAGGACGATGCCGATGCCCGCCTGATGCGCGCGATCGACAAAGCGGGCAAACCCGTCCGGCGATCCGAACCGCGCGGTCGGCGCGAACAAGCCCAAGGGTTGATAACCCCAGGAGCCGCCGAAGGGATATTCGGCAACCGGCATGAACTCAATATGCGTGAAGCCGAGATCGCTCACATAGGGGATCAGCCGATCGGCCAGGCCGTCCCAATCTGGCGCGTCACCGCTTCCGTCGCGCCACCATGACCCCGCCTGCACCTCATAAATGGAGATCGGCGCGGCGACGTCCTGACGCGCGCCGCGGGAGGCCATCCAATCTGCATCCTCCCATGCATGCGGCATCGGATGCGTCACGCGGGAGGCGGTGCCCGGCGGCAACTCGGTTTCCTGGGCCAACGGATCCGCCTTTTGCGGCAGCAAATACCCATACGCGTCGAGTAATTCGTATTTATAGAGCGTGCCCGGACCGATGCGTGGAATGAAGATTTCCCACAGCCCGGCTTCGGCACGTTTACGCATCGGATGGCGGCGGCCATCCCAGGTGTTGAAATCCCCAACGACCGAAACGCGACTCGCGTTTGGCGCCCAGACCGCGAAGCGCACCCCAGCGACTCCGTTCACGGTCACGCAACGCGCGCCGAAAACGCGTCCCAGTTCGAAATGGCGGCCCTCGGAGAACAAGTGAAGATCGAGGGAACCCAGGGTTGGACCGAAGGAATAAGGGTCTTCGGTTTCCTCGGGGCCGCCGGCCCAGTTGATACGGAGTAGATATGGTTGGCGGGCGGGGATGATGCCGGTGAAGAAACCCGCGGCGTGGCGGCGTTCGAGCCGCGCGACGACCGTTGCGTTCTCGGACAGCACGTCCACGCCTTCCGCTCCGGGCGCCAGGCAGCGCAATTCGGATCCGTGACGGCCTAGTACCGAAAACGGGTCCCCATGGCGGCCATGCACAAGCGCCTCGATCTCGGCGTCGCTCACCTCAGGCGTTATGGAGACGGCGGCGTCCATCACGCGAGCAACCGGCGTGCCAACCGATCGAGACCCCCCAGCGGCACATGGATCCAACCGGGCCGGTTCGCGATCTCATAGGCAATTTCATATGCGACTTTCTCGATCAGAAAAATGTCCATGATCTCTTGTTCCCCCGATGGGCGCAGCCAGGGATGCGGTTGCGACTCGGCAACCGCGCGATAAGCGCCGAGAAACGCCTCGGTCGTCGCCTGTTGCCAAACATTGAGGGCGGCATGGCGCCGTTCGGCTGAAGGCATATCCGTCATCGCGCTCTCCATCGGTAGCATTGCCGCGGCGTAGTCGAAACTGCGCAACAACCCAGCGACATCCTTCATCGGCGAGGTTTTGGCGCGGCGCTCGGCGAGGCTACGCGCGGGCTCACCTTCAAAGTCGATGATCACCGCGTCGCCTTGCGCGACAAGAACCTGACCGAGATGGAAATCGCCGTGCACGCGAGTCCTGAGGATGGCGCCGTGCGCCGTTCCCAGGCGCCGTACCGCCTGCAACAGTGGCCGACGCTGTTCAACCAGGAAGGCCACGGTTTTTTCCGTTTCCAGGTCGTCACAGCCACCGCGGTTGGCCAGCGTGTCAAGGACGGCTTCCAATTGTCGCGCGGCGGAGGCGGCCCATGCGGTGTGGTCGCGCGCGGTCGCCGGTTCCGGCGCGAAGGCTGGATCGTTGTTCGGCATGGCGAGAGCGGCGTGAACCTCCGCCAGGCGGCGGCCGACCGCGGTGGCAAAGCCGAGATAACCGGCAAAGGGATCGCCCTCTTCGGGGCGGCCGGTGGCGACCTCGCTCAATGCCCGGCGCAGCCATTCCAGCGTCCAGCCCCAGGCATCGCCCTGGTTCCGAACGAAGGATTGCGCGATCAGAACGGTTACCGGTTCTCCATTCGGGGACGCGCGCTCCGCATAGCCCAGAAGGGATGCGATGGCGGTAACTCCCGCGTTGGTCAGAAACCTCGTCATTTCGACTTCGGGGTGGATTCCGGACGTCATATGGCGGAGAATTTTGATGACGACGGTGTCGCCGATGACCAGGCTGGAATTGGATTGTTCGGCGGAGAAGCGGCGGATTCCGGCGTCGGCGGGCAGTGTGACCTCGTTCAGAGGCGAGGCGGGAATAAAGCGAAGTTCACCCTTGGTTTCATCGACGGTGGAGATCGTCGTACCGGAGCGCAGGGCCGCCAGAACGGCGTTCGCGAACGCGTCCGACGCGAACGCATCCGTAATGAATCCGGCGCGCCGGCCGCGACGAAATCGACCCAACGCGAGTTGCGCCGGCAAGGCCGTAATCGCGTCTGTTTCATCGACGGTCGCGAGTGGGAGACTGAAGTATTCGGTGGCGTCGCCAACGCTGACCGCGACCTCCGCCATCACCACGCCGCCCGCGGTATTCGGCAACGGCGCCAGATTGGCGAAGCGCGCGGCGGATATCTTGCGGTCCTTGGCGGAGAACCATCGGCGCTTGAGCAGGTAATCCTTTAACTCGTTTTGCTCGAGGTCCGCGCGTAACGGGCCCTCCAGCATTTCGGCGAGCGGCGCCTTGAAGACACGGGTGCGGAGTTCCGGCATCGGTTCGGGCGCCGGCGTGTGCCACGCCGGCAAGGCGCCCTCTCCGGACAGCTCAAACCAGTAGAATCCGTACGGAGGCAGCGTGAGCAAATAGGGAAGTTGGCCGATGGGTGGGAAGATGCTGTCGCCAAGCATCTCCACCGGGACGCGGCCGGCACAGGCGGACAGGTCGAGTTCGACGGCCTGCGCGGAACGGGACAAGTTAAACACGCAGAGCACCGCCTTGGCATCCAGCTCCCGCACGTATGCGAGAATCTTTCGATTGCCGGGATACAGCAGGCGCATGCCGGCCCGGCCAAAGAAGCTGCCGCGGCTACGGACGGACAAAATCCGGCGCATCCAGTGCAGCAACGAATGCGGATCGCGGATCTGCGCTTCCACGTTCACCGCCTGAAAGCCGTAGAGCGGGTCCTGCAACGGCGGCAGCACCAGGCTGGCGGGATCGGCGCGGCTGAACCCGCCGTTGCGATCCGAAGTCCACTGCATCGGCGTGCGGACGCCGTCCCGATCGTGCAGAAAGATGTTATCTCCCATGCCGATTTCGTCGCCGTAATAAATAACCGGCGTGCCGGGCATCGACAGCAACAATCCATTCATCAATTCGACGCGACGCCGATCATGTTGCAACAGCGGCGCCAGGCGGCGGCGAATGCCAAGGTTCAGCCGCGCGCGACGATCGGCGGCATAGGTAGACCAGAGATAATCCCGTTCCTTATCCGTTACCATTTCAAGCGTGAGCTCGTCATGGTTGCGCAGGAAGATCGCCCATTGGCAGCCAGCGGGAATGTCGGGTGTCTGACGCAGTATGTCGGTAATCGGGAACCGGTCCTCCTGCGCGATCGCCATATACATTCTGGGCATCAGTGGAAAGTGAAACGCCATATGGCATTCGTCGCCGTCGCCAAAATATTGTTGCGTGTCTTCCGGCCACATGTTGGCCTCCGCCAGCAACATGCGATCGGGGTAATCCTGATCCAAACGGGCGCGGATGCGACGCAGGATCGCGTGCGTCTCCGGCAGGTTCTCGTTGTTGGTGCCTTCGCGTTCGATGAGATAGGGCACCGCGTCCAGGCGCAATCCATCGACGCCCAGGTCGAGCCAGAATTTCATCACGCCAAGTAGGGCGGCCATCACCCTCGGATTGTCGAAGTTCAAATCCGGCTGATGGCTGTAGAACCGGTGCCAGAAATACGCTTGCGCGATCGGGTCCCAGGTCCAATTGGACTTTTCAGTGTCGAGGAAAATGATGCGGGTATCGAGATACCGTTGATCGGTGTCCGACCAGACGTAGAAGTCGCGCGCCCACGATCCTGGTTTTGCTTGCCGCGCGCGTTGGAACCACGGGTGCTGGTCGCTGGTGTGATTGATCACCAGCTCTGTGATTACGCGCAGCCCGCGGTTGTGGGCTTCACGGATGAACCGCTTCGTGTCGCGTAATGTTCCGTAGTCGGGATGGACTCCACGATACTCGGCGATGTCGTAGCCGTCGTCCCGCAACGGGCTGGGGTAGAATGGCAGGAGCCATACGACGTTGACGCCCAGATCGACGATGTAATCAAGCTTGCGGAGGAGGCCGGCGAAATCTCCCGTGCCGTCGTCGTTGCTGTCGAAAAAACTTTTGACATGGAGTTGATAGATGACGGCGTTGCGGTACCATTCCGGATCGTTACCGGTGTGGATATCCTTGACGGTCGCGATGGTGGACAGGTTGGACGGCGCGCGGCGCGTTCTGGACTGCTGGTTCATCAGGCGAGTCCTCGCGGGCGGGCACGCCAGATGGCGAACGGAAGTGCACGCGGATCGAGCGTGACGACGCGGTATTTTCCCACCCAGACATCCCGCCCGCCGGCCACAAGATCATCAACGATCAGCGCCTCGCGATCGGGCAGTCCCCATTCCCATAGCGGGACTTCAACGTTGGCGGATTGTGGCGTGAACGGATCGAGACTCACCGCGATCAACAAGACGTTGCTCCGATCGACGTTCGCTTTGCGATACCAAAGCACGCGATTGTTGTCGGCCTGATGGAAGGCGAGTCCGCGATGCGATTGCAAAGCGGGATTGGCGCGGCGGATCGCGTTCAGGCGTGTGATCTCATCGATGATGTCGCCTGGTGCGCGCTCCGGCCTCGGGCGGATTTCGTACTTATCGGAGTGGGCGTATTCCTCACGTCCGGGAAGCGACTGGGCCTCGCAGAACTCGAAGCCTTGCAGCATACCCCAGAGGCCGGACAGCGTGGCCGCGAGCGCCGCGCGGATCAGGAAACCGGCGCGTCCGGCGCGTTGAAGGAACACCGGGTTGATGTCCGGTGTATTGACGAAAAAATTGGGACGGAAGAAGTCCGCGACGTTGACCGGCCGCGGATCGGCGACTTCAGTTACCCCTTCCGGCGCGCCGGTGGTGAGTTCGCGCAGATATGCTTCGATCTCCGATTTTTCGTTGCGCCATGTAAAGTAAGTGTAAGACTGGGTAAATCCAAGCTTCGCGAGACGGTACATCACCTTTGGGCGGGTGAAGGCCTCAGCCAGGAACAACGCGTCGGGCCAGGTCGCGCGAATGTCGGCGATCAGCCATTCCCAGAAAGCGAAAGGCTTGGTGTGCGGATTATCAACGCGAAAGGTCCGCACGCCCTCCGCGGCCCAAAACGCGACGGAGTCACGCAACGCCAACCACAAGCCTGGGATCGCTTCGGGCCGATAGAAGTCGACGTTGACGATGTCTTCGTATTTCTTCGGCGGATTTTCGGCGTAGCGTAGGCCGCCATCGGGGCGCCAATCGAACCATTCCGGATGCTCACGCAGCCAGGGATGGTCCGGGCTGCACTGGATGGCGAAATCGAGCGCGAGTTCCAATCCCTGGTCCGCCGCCGCGTCGCGCAACGCCCGAAAATCGTCGAGCGAGCCAAGCGCCGGAAGGATCGCATCGTGACCTCCCTCGGCGGAGCCAATCGCGTAGGGGCTGCCGGGATCGTCCTCGGCGGGCGTCATCGTGTTGTCGCGGCCTTTGCGATTTGCGCGGCCGATCGGATGAATGGGGGGAAAGTAAAGTACGTCGAAGCCCATGCCGCGAATGGCCGGCAGGCGCTGGATGACATCGCGGAACGTTCCGTGTCGCGATGGATCGCCGCTTTGATTGCGAGGAAATAGCTCATACCAGGAGGCGAATTCCGCCGCCCGCCGGTCCGCGTAGACAGGCATTTCCGCGCTGAGATTTATCCCTGGGCGCTTGTCGGCCCGCGCGACGCGAGCGGCGGCGGCGTCTCCGGTCAGCAACGTGATCCGATCGGCCGGCTCGCCGCTTTTGAAGGCCGATAGCGGCGTATCCAGCACGCCCGGTGGATATTCGGCGATTGACTCGATAAGTAGCCGTCCTTCTTCCAGTTCCAACGTGACGTCGAGCCCGGCGGCGTGTTTTTTGGTCACCTCGTCACGCCATGTGGCGAAACGGTCTGGCCAGGCAACGATACGGAACACGTAAGGGCCCACGCGCTCCAACAAAAAGGCGGCGCGCCAGCGGTCGTTGCCCAATGGGCGCATGACGGTCTCTCGCCATTCGGTCTCGTCCTTCGCGCGCCATTGCAGGGCCGCGGAAATTTTGCCGTGGCCGTCGGCGAAGATATCGGCGGTGACGGATACACGTTCGCCGGCAACGCGCTTCACCGGGAAGCGGCCGGCATCGACAGCGGGTTCGATTGATTCGATTGTGACACGGGACAGCGCCGCGGCGGCGGTGGCGCGACAGGCCGAGGCGGGATCACGCTCTCTCGACGGCACGACGGACCGAGCGGGAGTGCCGGTCAGGACCCGCACTTCGCCTGGCGCCAACAGCACCGGCTCCGCGGATAACCGCTCGCCCGATGTCGCGTCGGTGAACCCAGCCAGATGTCCAGCTACCATGGGCAGAGCACCGGCCGGGTCGAATGCGGCTGACCGTTCCAGATAACGATTGGCGAGGGTGAGTTGCGCGGGCTCTTCGAACAGCACGGCGACGGGCGCGTCTTCGCCGCTGAGGATATTGAGCGCGGCACCGGACGCGGAACGAGAAGCGAGTCGGGCATTCGCGTCCCGCAGATCGCCGGTCAGGTCGAGCAACGCGTTGTCGTGCAATCGCCGCCAATCATCCGCGCCAAAGGCGGGGTACGCGAGGTCGGACGGCACACCAAATTCGAAGCCCATTGGCAACAACATTCCGTTGCCGTTGGCGGCGGCGACACGCAAGAGACGATGGGCGGTGCGCCGCGCCGTCTGACCTGACGCCTGCGTTGCCGGCAGCGAGACCGTGTTGGCCACGGGCGCGAGCGGAGTTAAACGCGCGGATTCCTCGCGCAACCAACCCGCGCCGAAGTCCCACCATGCCAAACTGCTGTAGGTTGACTTAAAGCAACCACTGGGCAGCGCCGCGATGTTGGCGAGACCCGGGGTCCAAAGCGAAAACTCGAAGTCCGGGCAGGAGGCGATCAGATCTCGCCACACGGTTGACGGGACCGCTGCATTTGGCTTGCACCGGAAACCGGAGATGCCTTGCTGGTTCAGTCGATGGAGCTGTGCGGCCCAGTACTCGGAGAACGGTTCGGCGGCACTGTCCTGGAGAGCCAGGACATGCAGGCCAGGCGGAGCGGGCGACTCTCGCGGGTCGGCTACCCGCCGCGTGATCGCGGTAAACCATTCAGGATAACGCCGTACAACGGCCGTTCCTTCTCTCGCGAGATCGAGCGTCAGATCGAGATGGACCCTCAATCCGACGGCCGCTGCCGCATCGACGATCGGCGGCAACACCGGGACATCGGCGGTACCGAGAAACCGCGGCAATGCCAGCAGCAGCGTGTCAAATCCGGTCTCGGTAAGCCAGTCCAGCAATCTTCGAGGCGGCGCCTGACAGGACCGTGTCAGCTGCACCATATACACGCGGCTCAGGCCGTGTCGCGGCGCCTGTCGCGCGTCCCGGGTCGCCCCCGGTTCAGTGCGACGAAGGGTGGTGTGCGCGGCCTGGCTCATCCCACTTTAACGGGGCCGGGCCCGATCTGTTGCATCGGAATTCTGGTTAAATGTTCAATGTGGGAACGTGGATAAAAGGTCGTTGCGGAGCCGGATAGGAAGATTACATGAACGTCATGCCCGGGCTCGCACCTTGAGGAACCAGGGGCGGTGTTCGCACTTATGGAGTGTCAGGCACAGAAGCGCGGATAGCAGCCGAAGCCGGGGCGACATTCGTGTTGGGCAGGTCGATCCATCGGCGGTGATTCAGCAATGGACGCGATCAACTCTTCGCGCGGTGAAACAGGCAAGGCGTTCGGCTCAGCTTACCTCAATGGTCAAACGAACGATCATGAGGCGATGATCGCGCTGTTCCAGGAAGAGGCCAGCCGAGGCACCGATACGGACTTAAAGGCGCTCGCGAAGAAGACTCTTTCCACGTCGCGGCATCACGAAGCGATGGTGAAGGCCGCGGCAGGGAAAGCGGGATAAATCGAAACCGGTCGGATGAGGGAACTCGGAGAGTGCATCGGCGTTCTTCGCGGAGGGGTGCGCGATGCGGGTGCTATTTGTAACAAGTGAATATGCCGGTCTGGCGAAAGCGGGCGGATTGGGAGAGGTGTCGGCCGACCTGCCCCGCGCTCTGCAAAAAGCCGGGGTTGATATCAGGGTCATCATGCCCGCCTATCCCGAAGTTCTCGACCGGTTGCGTGGCCATGGACAGCAGATCGTTTGGAAAGGGCGATTGCCGGCCCGGGCCGGGATCGCCGCTTGTCATATCGGCGAAACTGTTACCCCCATGGGCACGCCGCTTTATCTTATCGCCGCGGCGGAGTTATTCGACCGGCCTGGCTCGCCGTATTCTCGGCCGGAGGGCGGCGATTGGCCGGATAACCATTTGCGGTTTGGACGGCTCTCGCTGGCGGCGGCGGAGATTGCTCAGGGCCGCGGCGGGCTTGGCTGGGTTCCCGACCTGGTGCACGCCAATGACTGGCCGGGCGGGCTGACCGCCGCATATTTAAATTGGGATGGCGCGGGCGTTCCCACCGTGATGACGCTGCACAACATCGGGTACCAGGGACTTTGCGACTCCGGGCAGCGCGACATGCTCGGAATTCCGGATTACGCGTTTGGCATCGACGGCGTTGAATTTCACGGCGCCATTTCATTTCTCAAGGCCGGGCTGTTTTATTCCGATCACGTGACAACTGTCAGCCCGGGCTACGCGCGGGAAATCACCACAGAGGCGTTCGGCGCCGGTCTGCACGGTTTGATGCGGACGAGGTCGTCGCGCGGCGAGTTGTCCGGCATCGCCAACGGCATCGACGAAAGCTGGGATCCCGCCAGCAATCCCAACCTGTCGCGCCACTTCCACGCGGCGAATCTGGACGGCAAGCGGGCGCTGGCCAGCAGCGTGCGGGAGGTGCTGTGCCTGGAGCCGTCCGAGGGGCCATTATTTGGCGTCGTTTCTCGACTCGTGCACCAGAAGGGTTTGGATCTGGTGGCGGAAAGCGCCGATCATATCGTTGAGTCCGGCGGCCAAATCGCGCTGTTGGGCATGGGCGATCCGGATGTGGAGCGGATGGTCAGCCGCATGGGCCGCCGCAACCGTAAAAACATCGGTGTCCTGATCGGTTACAACGCGGCGATGGAGCATCGCATTCTGGGCGGCAGCGACTTCTGCCTGATGCCCTCGCGGTATGAGCCATGCGGCCTGACCCAGATGCACGCACAACGTTACGGTGCACTACCAATCGCGCATGCGACTGGCGGGTTGGCCGATACGATCGAAGACGGGCGAACCGGGTTCTTGTTTTCCGAATTCTCCAACGACGCGCTATGGGACGCCTGCGGCCGCGCGTTCGAGGCATTCGCGGAGGAAGACCGGCTCGAGGAAATGCGCCAGGCCGCGATGGCGCGCAATTTCTCCTGGTCGGAGGCGGCGGCGCACTATCGCGGGCTTTACGGCAACCTGATCGGCCCGGTTCGAGCGGCACGGCGGCCAGAACCTGTCGCGCGGCGGCCCGGCAGGGCGATTATCACCCGCGAGGCGCCGGATACGATGGCGGCCTGAAAGCGAGGTTTCGCAGGACATCGCTGCCGCGGCGCGACCGTCAGCCAAACGCCCCTTCGACCAGGCGCCGCGACAGCCGGCGCTTTTCAGGCGGCGCGCATTTGGGCGAGCACCGCCAGATCGATTGCGTCGGGAAGCATTCCGTAGGCTGATAAGAACGCCGCCAATTCGGCTTCCACCGCGGGATGGCATTTTGTGTCAGGGAGTATCCAACCCTCGCTGAGGCAATTCGCCGCGCTCGAGACCGCTTGCTCCCATTCCGAGGATGGGACCCGCTCCGGAAATCGCGTTGCCGTCGAGCATTCGGCTGCCGGATTTGGGGCCAGGATTCGGTCCATTTTCATCGACGCCGCTCCTCCAGGATATACTGACGACCAAACGAAGGAACGGCGTGCAATCGCGAAGGTTCCGGGACGTTCACGCGGCGGCGAAGTTTTCGCGACCCGCCGCGTGCGGCCGGAGCGTGCCGTTCAGGGCTTAAATGGTGCCGGGTGAGGGATTTGAACCCCCGACCTTCGGTTTACAAAACCGCTGCACTACCACTGTGCTAACCCGGCGCACCAAACGGCTCTGGTCACGCCCCTATAACGCACCGAGCGGCCAGCCGTCACCACCCACCTGATCCGGAGATGACGCCCAGTACCGGCCTGGCCCCCATTGCGGATCGCCGTCATCTCGTAACAGCCGCATGACGAAGCTTTAACCGTACCGCAAGTAGATCGAATCCGCCTTGCTTCCCATGTCCCCATGACAGGCCCGTCACCCCATGGAGAACCGGATGCAGATTCTAAAGCCCTGGCGCCGTACCGCGCTGGCCGCCGCGTTGCTCGCGACCACCGCTCTTTCAGGTTTCGCGATCGCCCAGCCGGGGCCGGTCAATCCACCGGCGACGACGCAGCCGCGGGCGGTTTTACCGGACTTCTCCGATCTCGTGGCGCAGGTGAAGCCGGCGGTCGTTTCGATCACCACGACGATCGACGCGACGCGGGACTCCGGGACGAAGACGCCGAACCCGCTGCCATTCCCATTCAACCAGATGATCCCGCATGGCGAGGAAGGCGTGCATGAGGCGCGTGGGTCGGGGTTTCTCATTCGGCAGGATGGGCTGATCGTTACCAACAACCACGTCGTCAAGGACGGCAGTTCGGTCAGCGTCACTCTTGATGATGGCACCGAACTGAAGGCCAAGGTGCTCGGCACCGACACGCGCACCGACATCGCGCTGCTGAAGGTCGATGCCGGAAAACCGCTGCCCTTCATTCAGCTCGGCAATTCCCGCGACGTGCGGCCGGGCGAGTGGGTGGTCGCCATGGGCAATCCGTTTGGGCTTGGGGGCTCGGTGACCGCGGGGATCGTCTCGGCGGTCAGCCGGGACATCGGCTCCGGCCCCTATGATTCGTTCATCCAGGTCGACGCGCCGATCAATCAGGGCAATTCCGGCGGGCCGCTGTTCACCCAGGATGGCAAGGTCATCGGCATGAACACGGCGATCTTCTCGCCCTCCGGCGGCTCGGTCGGCATCGGGTTCGCCATTCCGTCCGACATGATCCGCACCGTGTCGAACCAGCTGGTCGCGTCCGGCCATGTCACCCGAGGCTATGTCGGCGTGGGCACCCAGGCGGTCACCGGGCCGATGGCGAAGGCGCTGCATTTGCCTGAAAGCTCCGGTGCGTTGCTGGCGAGCGTGGAGAACAATTCGCCCGCGGCGAAAGCAGGGCTCGAACCCGGCGATGTGATCCAGGCGGTGAACGGGCAAAAGATCGCGTCGCCGCGCGATCTGGCTCTGACGGTGGCGACGGTGGCGCCGGGGCAGGAAGCACAATTCCACATCCTGCGTGACGGCCAGGACCGCGACGTCGCCGTGAAGGTGGGGGAGCAACCCGCCGAAAAAACTGCCCGCGCCAAGACCGAGGAGCCCCAATCGCACGGTCAACTGGGCTTGGCGCTGGCGCCGCTGACGCCGGACGCGCGTGACCAGTTGCAGGTGCCAAACGGGCAGGAGGGCGCGCTGGTTCGCTCCGTGCGGCCTGGTTCACCGGCCGAGGCCGCGGGGCTGCGTCCCGGCGATATCATCGTGGGCGTCGGTAGCCTGAACGTGACCACGGCCACAGATGCGAACAAGGCGATCCGGTCGGCGCTGGATGGCAAGGACCACGCGGTAGCGCTGCGCGTGATGCGCGACGGAACGACCGCGTTCGTCGGCGTGACAGTGGATCAGTCGGCCGGGTAACGGTCGCACGCCGCGGTCATCCACCCCCGGCAGGTCTCCCCGGCTCGACCGGGGGATCGTGCCCGGAAACCGCTACCCTCTGCCGGGGAAAATGACCTCCCACGGCGAGGCTTCCTTGGTGATGTCGGTCATCACCTCGATGAGCGTCGGAGCGTTTTCCGTCAGCGCTTCGGTCAGCGCGCCGCGCAGACCGTCCGCGTCGGTGACCCGCCAGGAGCGCACGCCGAAAGCTTTCGCGTAGACCTGGAAGTCCGGATTGCTCAACGCCGAGCCAGACTCGCGGCCTTCGAACAGACGCCGCTGATCGCGCAACACGTTGCCGTAGGCTTCGTTGTTGAACAGGATCGTTACCAGATTGATGCCATAACGCACGGCGGTCGCCAGATCGGAGCCGCCGAACAGGAAGCCTCCATCGCCGGTCACCGCGACGACCGGCCGGTCCGGCTGACCGACCTTGACGCCCAGGGCGGTTGGGAAGCCGGCGCCGAGGGTGCCGGAAAAGCCTGACGTAATCAGCGTTCTTGGCTCGTGGATCGGAGAGCCGAACCAGGAGACATAGCCGACCTGGGTCATTTCGTCGCACAGTATGCCGTTCGCCGGCAGCACGTCGCGGATGACGTCCAGGTACGACATCTGCGGCTGCAAAGTTTTCAGCGACGCCCAGGCATCGGCTTTGGCTTTCGCGATGACCTCGGCACGGGCCGGGTCGGAGCGCCGCTGAATGGCGTCCGTCAACGCGCGCGCGGCATCGGCGGAGTCGGCGACGATCGGAATATCGACCCGCACGCGATGCATCTCCGACGCGTCTATGTCGATGCGGGCGACTTTCATTCCGGCCGGGATGCCGCCCCAGCGGCCGATCGGCACATCAAGCCGCGTGCCGATGCCGATCAGCAGATCCGTGCCCGGCCACAGCTTCAGCGCGGCCGGCACTGTCAAACCCAGCGCGTGATGATCATCGACGATGCCGCGGCCGCCGCGGAACGAGACGACGGGCGCGCCGATTTTCTCGGCCAGCGCGAGGATCTCCGCGCCCGCGTCCACCGCGCCGCCGCCGACCCAGATCATTGGCGCCTTCGCCGCGTCCACCAGTTTCGCCAGCGCCGCGATGCGCTCGGGATCGGGCGTCGGGTTGGGGAACAGCGGCAACGGGTCCAACGGCGTGACTTCGGCGGCCGCGGCGAATTGTTCCCACGGCATCTCGATCGAAGCCGGCCCGTGGCGGCCCGACAGCATTTCCTGAAACGCCCGCGCGACCTTGACCGGCGCCTCGGTCGGATGGTCGATGCGGTCGGCATGTTTGACCAGCGTGCGCATCGTCGTGAGTTGGTCCTTCATCTCGTGCAATTGCCCGCGCTGCCGGCCGATCATCGCGCCGGGCACCTGGCCGGTGACGCACAGCACCGGCGCGTTCACGCCCCATGCGGTGACCAGCGCGGCCGCCGTGTTCATCACGCCAGGCCCGGGAACGACGGAGTAGGCGGAGGGTTTGCCGGTGGCGCAGGAATAGCCGAGGGCCATGTAGGCGGTGGTTTGCTCATGCCGCGCGTTGATCAGGCGGATCCGGTTGGCGTTGCGGGCGAGGGCGTCGAACAACCCGTAGGTCTGCACGCCGGGCAGGCCGAAGATCGTATCGATGCCGTGCCGGATCAGTCCGTCGACGATGGCTTCCCCACCGGTCATGCGTGCCATTCTTTGGTCCCCTGTCAGGTCGATGGCGGGAGCCTGCCACAACGGGGGCCTGGCGCGAAACCAGGCGTGGCCGGCGGGGCGACGGCCAGCCATTTCGTGTCGGTACCGTATCTGAATACCCTCGCGCGAATTTGTTTGGCAACCGGCTGGTAACGCGTTTCATGGCACGGCTCATGAACTCGGCGATGCCTTCCGGCCGCGCCATTCAAAGGACAGGCGATATTGTCCGGACCCGGCGCTTCAGTTCCTGATGAATCGGCACCGATGTGGGGCGAGCTCGATCCGGAGAGGCTGGACACCTCGTATGACGGTCCATGCTCGCCGGGCACCTGTGGTGGCGAGGCCGTGGCGGCCCATTCGGTGTCACCGGCGCGCCAGAACATCAGGACCAAGGCTCCGTATGTTACGTCCTTCTCGTCCCCCGAAGAGCGCCAGAGAGAACGATCGGCGTTGAGCCAGCACAGGTTCAAGTACGCCCTCTCGTGGAGGTGTCGTGAATACGCTTGTCTGGCGGTCATCATAATGAGCGCCGCTCTGAGCGCATGGGTCGTTCTTCACCGTGGCGATGTAAGTGGCCTGCTGATCGTTCCGATGTTCGATGGTCCTTTTGGCCTGATCTATATCGTGGGGAAGCTTGCGTATTCGACGATCCTGGTAGACGACCAGAGCATCACCGCGCTCGCGTTCGGACGTGCCTGGCGGACCATCGCGTGGAGGGAAGTGGAATCGGTCCGATGGGCCCGCACGGCATATATTGACGGCAACGTGTCTGTACCGTTTCTGAGCGTTCAAATCTGTTCCTCCGACAGGAAACTTCCTTATTTCTGGCCGTCGGGACCAATCGTGGTCTCTGAGCAGATCGTGGATTTTCAAGTGTTGTTCGAAACGGTTCGCGAAAAGGCCAGGACGCGCGGTTTCCCGATCGTTAAGCTCTTTTGACTGACGGAAAGTTCCCTGATCGTTCGCTTCGAGGTGGCCTCCGCGGTATGTAAGCCGTCCGCGCGGCGACCGCATGACACCAGGCAGGAAGCATATGGACCCGGGATCGAAGTATCGTTAGAAGCCGTCGCCAGTCTTGGAGAGACCGATGCCCGACGTTCGGAACACCTGAGGTACTGGGCTTTTTTTGAAATGGTGATCATGCGACGGGCACAAAGACTTCATCGCCGCCGAACCGATTCAGCGCGCTCGGACCGCGGTCACTCCGCGGGCGGACAATGAGCGTTCGCGGGCGACCGGCGGTCCCGGCGCGACCTGGGGATTGCGCCTGAATGCGACAACTTTATTTGCCGATGCGTATCTGGGACCTGCCAACGCGTCTGTTCCATTGGGTGCTCGTGGTGCTGCTGTTCACGTCGTGGCTCAGCGAGCGGGAAGACTGGATGCGATTGCATGTCTGGTGCGGACTGACGGTGCTGACGTTGCTGCTGTTCCGCGTCATCTGGGGTTTTATTGGCAGCGACACCGCGCGCTTCTCGTGGTTTCTGAAGAATCCACTCGAGGCGGTTCGCCACCTGATGCATTTGCCGCGTCGGGAGCCGGATACCGAGGCCGGTCATAACGCGGCCGGCGGCTGGATGGTGATCGTTCTGCTGGCGATTTTATTCCTCCAGGTCGGCACCGGGTTGTGCGCGAACGACGACGTGATGACGGAAGGACCGCTGGCGCGGATCGTCGGTAAGGACGACAGCGATTGGCTGACGCATATCCATCATTTGAACTTCATCGTGATCGAGATCGCGGTGGTTCTGCACGTGCTGGCGATCGTCACGTATCGTGTTTTGAAAGGGCATAATCTGCTGCTGCCGATGATCACCGGCAAGAAGCGGCTTCCCGGCGCGACGCCGGCGCCCAGAATGATGCACCCGATCGTGGCGCTGATCGTGCTGGCGGTGTGCGCGCTGGCCGTCGGGCTGTTCCTGGTGTTTCTCCGGTACAGCCCCTGAGCATGTCCGGCGGTGGTGCCGCGAGAGATCCCGCGGCACCGTCCGGCGTCACTTCAAACGATACTCTTTATGGCAGGCACCGCACGCGTCGCCGATTTGCTTGAACGCGGCGGCGGCGGCGGCTTCATCGCCGGCTTTGGCGGCTGTCGCGAGCGCTTCTCCAGCGACCGACAGAGCCGTGGCATCCTTCTTGAAGCCCTCCATATCGGTCCAGATCGCCGGGGCCGCTTTGGTGTTACCCTTGTCGCTGCCCTCGGGGAACAACGTGGGGAACACGGTGCCCCAACGCTGAATCGCCTTGCCCGGCGCTTCCAAGGTCTTGACGTCGCCCTTCGTCGTGATCACCGCCTTCACGCCGGCGAACGTGCCGTTCAGCAGATCGAGCCCGACCTGACGGGTGGCGATCGGATCGATCCCTTGCGCCAGCGCCGATCCGCCGAAACCCGTGCCCCCAAAGCCGGCGAGTCCCGGGGCAAACCCACTCACGGCCACAACCAAGGCCGTTACCAACACGAGTCTTCTCGTCATACTGAAACCTTCCCTTGAACTTCGTTGCACCCAGGCCCAATCACGGTACCATCGGTCATCGAGCGAACCCGTGACGCCGCGTGCAGCCGCGGCACGAGGTTCGCTCGAAGATAGCTTAGCCGCCGTATTTGGCGGAGACCACCATAAGGTTGACGTTCATGCACCACATCGCATCGGTAGCGGTATTTTGCGGCTCCCGTCTCGGCCATGACCCGGCATTCGCGGTGGCGGCGCGGGAACTCGGCGTGGGGTTGGCCCATGCGGGCATCCGCCTCGTCTACGGCGGCGGCAAGAACGGCATGATGGGCGTGCTGGCCGATGCCGTACTGGAGGCCGGCGGCACGGTGCTTGGGGTCATTCCGGATTTCCTGACGAAGTCGGAGGTCGCGCATCCCGGCGTGACCGAGATGATAGTCACCGACAGCATGCACAGCCGCAAACGCCACATGGCCGAGGCGGCGGACGCCTTCGTCACGTTACCCGGCGGCATCGGCACGATGGACGAGACGGTCGAGATCGTGACCTGGCGGCAACTGGGCCTGCACGACAAGCCGATCTATGTCTGCGACATCGCCGGCTCGGCGGCGCCGTTCGTTACCGCGGTCGATGGCATGATCGCGCAGGGGTTCACCGGACCGGACGTGCGGCGGTTGTTTACCGTGGTTGAAGGCGTGTCCGCGCTGTTGTCGCGCCTTGGCACCGCGCCGATCCATCCCGGTCTGGCCGCCGCCCGATTGTAGAACGGCAACCGCGTGGAGGCTGCTCAGAGCGGGTTCCAATCAGGTAGTTCGAACTGAACTCCCGTCGTTATGCTCGGGCCCGACCCGAGCATCCGTGGAAACGTCCCTGCGTGGAAAACTGGCCACGTTACCTGATTCGATCGATCCTCACCTCAAGGGCGAGGATGATGGTCAGGCGAAGATCCTGCGTCCGGTCGAGCCGGACCAGGACGATTGGTGGCATTCCGACCAGATCGGAAACCGCTCTAATGCGGCATCCACTCCTTCAGGAATCGCGCGTAGCAATCCCGCTCCCCCGGCATCTTCGGCCAGCCGGCGAGTTGCCGCACCGCCACCAGCAGCAGCCGATCCTTCAGATGGGTCGAGTTGTTCTCGTATTCCTGGAACGCCGAGTGGGTGATCTTCTGGTTGTGCGGATCGTCCTGGAACTTGCAGGCCGTGAGCGCCACCGTCGCCATGTATTTCGACCGGTCCGCGCCTGACTCCAGATACGCGGCAGCCAATGCGGTGGAGCGCGCGATATCGAAGGCCAGGATCGCCTCGCCCAACTCGGTCAGCAGGGATTCGGGATCGCGGTTGGCGAAGTCGTAACCGGCGAGCTCGCTCTCGATTATCGACTTGCTCCACTTGTTGGAGCGTGCCGAATCGTTGACGAAGTTGGCCATCATATAAAGGATGCGCGGCTGATACGGGCTCTGGCTGGTGCGCAGCCAGAAATTGCCGGTGTTGCAGTAGTCGAACGGATGCTGCCCGTCGGTGAACGCGCGCGGCACGGTGTTGCGCAGGATCAGCTCCCCGGCGCCGATCTGGATCGTATCGCCGAGCGAACGGATGGACTTTCCGTTCTTCAGGTGCTCGGTGATCTGGCCGAACACGGTGTCCTGGTCGCCGGTCATCAGCATGTCGATGAACGCTTCGATTTCCGTCGGCGACAGCGGCGTTTGATTGGACTGGACCAGGCTGCGTCCCATGTCGGGGAATGCGTTGGTCAACTGCACGCAAATGTAGTCATACAGCGAGTAGTACAGCGGCCCGACCGCCATGTCCGGCACGCCGGTGTAGAACACGCCGTGCGCTCTCTCCCACCCCACGTAATCCGCGAGACCGACGATGGCCCTCGCCCGCAACGCCTTGTGGCCGGTATTACGCGCCTTGCGGCCGACGATGGTGTCCTGCACGTCTATCAGTCCGAGGAAGAGCAACTGGTCGCGCAGCCTGTCCCGCGCGGTTTCGTCCGCCGCGAGATCGAGGAACATGCCGTACGACCGCTCGACTTCGCCGCCCATGGTGGCCAGCATGTGCGCGTTGAGGCGTTCGTCCAGCGTGCCACCCTCACGCAACGGCGCGACGTCCTGGTTCCACACCACGGGCCCGTAGTCCGGCGGCGGCACGTTCATGCCCTTCATGGTGGCGTAGCGGCCGGGGTACTTGCCCAGAAGCTGGTTCCAGATGTCGAGACCGGCGGGGATGTACCAAACGCTCTGCAGCATCGGCAGAAGGCGGTATTCCTCGGGCAGATAGGGCGCCAGATCGGCGGAAGTGCGCAGGCCGAGGATGGTATGGTCGTTGTTCACCAGAACGATCTGGCCGTCTTTGATGTTGATGTGGTTGGGCACCTGGACATAGGGCGCCTCGGCCGCGGTGACGACACTCAGCGCTTCGCCGACCGAGCGGCCCTCGTCGGTCACCATCTTATGAAAGATGTCCGCCGTGCGCGGTTGGTCGCGGTCCAGGATGGCGGCGGTGAGCGCGTCGAAGGCTTTGTCGTTGCGCAAGGTCGCGAGGTCGAGCGGCATTGGCTGGTCTCCTCATGTGCTTTGAACGAAGCCTACGCCCACATTCGTCCGGGGGTAAAGCGGCGCGCCGAAATGTTCCCTTGGCAGATCGGTTTACCATGCGTGTTCGACCCGCGCCGCCGGCATTGACGAGTTAAAATTCACCTCACGTTAAGTGAGTACAATACCATAATGATCGTCAATGCCGCCGGTGTATCCGTCCAGGACCATGGCATTGATCATCAGCGGCGGCCCGCGCTGAGGGTTTCCAACAGCGGAGCTCGGTATGGAAACATCGGCGTTCATCCGCGGTGGCAATCTTTCTTTTGGCGCGAGCCTCGCCAAGGAAAATGGAACCGCGGATAAACGCCGATGAACGCCGACCAGCAGGTGTAAAAAAGTGATGTACCGGCGCCAGGTCCGAGGGCGGCATCACCAATAATGAAGCGGTATCGAATCATTGTTTCGATATCGGAAATGGCGAAAAACTAAGTACGGGTGCGGATTTATTTGCCGTTGGTACGCACGATGGGGGCGGACCCACGGGGCGACTCACCCCGGAACGATGCTGCCTCGGTCCGTCGCGGGTCCACGCCAGTGCGCCAGGACGAGGCCACGGTCAACCAGGTACCGCTGAATGGCGGAAAGCGCTTCGCCGGACGGCGAGACCCGGGTGAAACCCGCTACCGCCGAGGCCAGCGCGGCGAACCGAGGATGCAGTTGCATCACTTTGCCGCCATTCTCGAACGGCGCGCCACCGTGTTCGTCGGCGCAACTGGCGCAAGCCAGTCCCTCGGCGAAAATGATGTCGTGGCGCGACAGTTCGACATGCCGGTAAGCGATTTCATCGGCCGGTTCCTGAGTGATCGTCACGCCATTGACCAGCATGCCGGCCGCGATCAGGACATCGCCGATCAGCACGGCATGATCGGGTGACAGCAGCAGATCGCGCGCCGGTACGCTGTCGGCGATCGCGTCCGCCCGTATGCGCACCGGCCACATTTCCATTGGACGCGGATGCCTCGTGCAATCCACAAGTCGACGGCCCAGAAATACGATAGGGACAAAATCGCCGCGGACTGTCTCGACAGCGTCGCCCTCGCACAGCGCCTCCACCGGGATCTCCCCGCGCGCGGTCAGGATGCGTGTCCCCGATGCGATCGTCATGGTCCCCTTCGCCGGCGCTACCGCGCGCGTCACCGTTCTGCGCGAGCCGTCAGGAGTCCCGCAAGCGGTTCCCGGGCATTGACGAGAGGCTGTTCTCCCGTCTCATAGTAACTTCATGGATACAGCTGATTCAGACTCTGGCGCCGCGGCCTCCCTGGAAGCGACGCTCGACGCGTGGGAAGCCAGCATCGCCCGCCTGGAGCAGCAGGCGGCGCAGGTGTTGCGCGCCGCGAAGCAGTTACGGAAGGCCGCGCAAGATGGGGCTCTGGCGACCGCCGGGGCGGCGCAAAGCGCGTTGCGGGACAGCGCGGCGAAGCTGACGGAGACGATCGCGCGCGACGCCGAAGTCCCCGCCATCGACATCCCGGCCGCATTCGAAAGCGGTTCGTTTCTCACCGAGTTGTCAGCGGCGGCGGCCGCGGCGGGGGTTACGTTGGTGCAGCGGGACGGACGCGTCACCGCCTACCCGGTCGTGCTGCGGTTGGAGCCGCGAACCGCGGGGGTTCGCATTGGCCGCAAGCTGGAGCGGCGGTTGCGGCCGAGTGTGATCGCACGCCAATTGAAGGCACTTCAGCAACGACCCAACCGGTTCAACGCCAGATTGTTCCTGGACCGGTTGCTGCGCGCATACACGGTGCTGGCGCCAGGCTGGCGCTCCGGCGAGGGGCCGTTGACCGCGCTCGCCGCGCTGCACGACGTGCTGACGTTGTTGCCCGCGGCGGCGGCGGACTATCCGATGGAGGAGTTCCTGGTCGACCTGCTGCGGCTCGACAGGGAGCCTGACGCACGGTCGGGGCGCGGCCATCGGTTCGAACTCGGCGGTTCCACCGGCACCAAGGGCGACAAACGCCTGACCGTTTATGATGAATCGGGCGTGCAACACGATTACTACGCGGTACGCTTCATCGCGGACGCTTCCGATGCTTGAAATCCGCACCGAGCCATTGAACCCGCATTACTGGCTCGGCGTGATCGAGCGCGAGTATTGCCAGGATTTCCTGCGCGCCGGCGGGGCGGCGGCGAAGTTCGTGATCGGCGATGAGGCGGTGCAGGAGGAACTCCAGACCGAGTGCGCCTTGCTGGCGCGCCGGCACGGATTGCTGCACGCGCATCTGTCCGCCGCCGAGACGAAATTGCACATGGCGCAGGAGATGTTTTTCGCGCTGGTTCGCGTGCTGCCCTGGGATGGACTGCTCCAACGTTATTTGGAGGAACTGTTCGGCCGGCATGAGCATCCGTGGCCTCAGCCCGGCACCGCGCTTGGCACCGCCGAACTGGCGGATGCGTTCGGCATCGCACCGGGGATCATGACGCGGCATCGCGATCAGTGGCTCAGCCGCGATTTGTGGGACGATCCCAGACTGGCGCGCGATTTTCGCGCGGCGATGATCGCGTTGTGCCTGTCGCGGCTGGATCCTCAGGAAGGCGGCGAGTCGAACACGCCGGTGCATCAATGGCTGCGGGGCGAGAAACCACCGTTGTCCGCGTTGCGGCCGTTCGACATCACGGCGCAAATCACCCGCATGAACGCGCGGGCGATGCTGATTTCACTGTGCCACTTCTTGCGCAAGGCCGGTGCGTCGGGGCTGCTGCTGACATTGGATTTGCGTGCCGCGACTCGCAAGACGGACACCGGCGTTCGCTATTCTCCCTCGGCGGTGATGGATTTGTATGAAGTGCTGCGCGAGTTGATCGACGATCTGGAGCATCTGCCGGGGTTGTTCATTCTGGGCCTCGCGGATCAGGGGCTGATTTCGGGCGACCGGCGGCGCACATTGGATACCTACAAGGCCCTGGAGATGCGGATCTGGCCGGACGTGCGGCCAGGGGACCGCCAAAATCCACTGGCGCCTCTGGTGACGGTGAGCCTGTGACCCTGGAAGCCCGCATCGCGATCGAGGCGTTGCGCGCGGGGGTGCCGAACCGCGCCGCGGTGCGGTTGATGGGCACCGAAGAACCCGGTCTGGAACAGCAATTCGACGAACAACTGCATGACGCATGGGCGGAAAAGCCCAGACCGGGCCTGGGGATCGCGGGGGGATTTGGATCCGGAAAGTCGCATTTCCTGGGGTATCTCGCGGAAGTCGCCTGGGCACAGCATTTCGTTGTCAGCCGCGTGGTGGTCAGCAAGGAGACCCCCTTGTCCGATCCCGCGCGCGTGTTCGAGGCGGCGATGCGCGCGGCGACGTTGCCCGACCGGCACGACGACGCGATCACCGGGGCGCTGACGATCCTGCGCCAATCTCGCGACAAGATGGCGGCGCTGGACAGCGCGGTGGAGCAGGCGGGGGACTCTCTGGCGCCAATGTTTTCCGCGCTGTTGTTTCTGGTGCGGCGGGACACGTTGCCGACCGGGTTTGGACGGCAGTTGGAACGGTTTCTGGCGGGCGGCAAAATCCGGCCGGCCGATGTGCGGCAGGCTTTGGACGCTGTAGGCGGGGCGCGCAAATACGACCTTCGGCTGCCAACCGCCGGTCCGTTGATGGAGCAGCGGATCCAGTTCGTGACCGCGCTGCTGCACGCCGCCGGATACACGGGGTGGTGCCTGCTGTTCGACGAGGTCGAGTTGATCGGCCGCTATACCCCACTGCGCCGCGCGCTGGCTTACGCGTGGCTGGCCACCTGGCTCGGGCTGGACGGCGCGCGGAGCTGGCCGGGGATCGTCGCCGGCTATGCCATCACGGACGATTTCGTCACCGCCGTGATCGAGGAACGGCAGGACGAACTTCGGCTGACCGAGCGGCTGCGCCTGAAGGAGCGGCATCACGAGGCGCGCCTCGCGGCGACCGCGATGCGGCATATCGCGGACACCGTGCGGTCGCGGCGGTTGCGCGCGCCGGGCCTCGACGAACTGGTGCGCGCCAACACGCGCCTGAGCAAGATTTATCAAGAGGCCTATGGCTGGGAACCGCCGGCCACCGATCCGCCGGAACGGACCGCGACGCGAACGATGCGGCAATACATCAAGGGCTGGATCACCGAGTGGGACATGCGTCGGTTGACCGGCGACGTGACACGGACGGTGGTTGAGGAAATGGCGGCGAATTATTCCGAAGACGAAAGCCTGTCGGCGCCGGCCGAGGATGAACCGGAATAATCTCGTGCGCCTGGCGCGATCCGCCATGGCGCGACGGGGCGCGCTGTCGAACGGCCCGAGTGAGCCTCGTCACACGGATTGGATACGCGCGCGGCATGACAATCATCCCAGAACCCGTCCGATAACCTGAAAGCTCAGTTCATGTCTCTGCCCGGCAAAGCGATCCTGGCCGTTTGGAACGAAGTCGATCCGGAATTCGAGGACGACTTCAACGACTGGTACCTCCGCGAGCACATCATCGAGCGCACCTCCGTTCCCGGGCTTTTTCGCGGCCGCCGGTATCGCGCCGAGACGGGGTCGCCGCGCTACATGGCGTTCTACGAAGCCGAGACGATGGACGTTCTGACCCAGGGCGCCTACCGCGATCAACTGGCCAATCCCACCGCGTGGACGCGACGGATCATGCCGCGGTTTCGTTTCGCTCAACGCGGGTTGTGCGATGTCGCCGTTTCGTTGGGCGATGGAATCGGCGGTGCCGCGGCAGTGGTGCATGTGACGCCGGGGGACGATCCCGAGGATGCGCCCCGATTACGCGCGTGGATCGCCGACTTTCTCCTGCCGGACCTTGTCGCTTTGCCAAACGTCGCGGCCGCGCATTTGTGGACATTGGCGCCCGGAGAGCCCGCCAGTCCGACGACGGCGCTGAGCCAAAACGCCGAACCCGAGCATCCGTTGGCGTGGATCATTGTCGTCGAAACGATGGAAGCCGCGGGAGCTGAAGCGATGAGCGCGGCGATCCTGGTGCGGGACCTGGCAGCGCATGGCGCGGCGGAGGTGCGCGCCTATCCGAGTTACCGGCTGCTGTACGCGGTCGAACAGCGGTAGGATCGACCGGCGGGGCTTATTACCTGGCCGTGACGGTTGCCTATCGCTCGGGCGACCGCGACGTCATGCGGTCGCGGTGATTACAGGCGTTCCGACGCTCGTCCATTACCGCGACGAGCCGAGACCGTTGCCGCGCGCGGCGGAGCCTCGGCCGATCCGCTCGCGCCACGATCCCAGCCAACGCACCACGCGGGCGATCGAAGGGGTGGTCGTCGGCCGTAGCAGCCGGTGGTCATACAAAGCGAATCGCCGATCATTCTCCACGAGACACACCCCCATCAGCGAGATCACCCCTGGCGACTCATCGCTGACCGATTTGCCGCCGGTCAGGGTGAAATTATTGTCCGCTGGCTGACCGCCGCCGGTGTCCATGCCGCGCGCGATGCCGATCCGCTCCCATCCCAGGAATGCCCAGACCGCGGCGACCCGCAGCTCGAACCAGACGCGGCGCCACCACGGTTGCCTTCGCCGGTGCCACGCCAGCCAGTTGGCGAACAGCAGGATGTGGCGGGCCTCTTCCTGGATCACCGGTTCGAACGTATCGACCAGCTCGGCGGGAAAGAAACCGGACCGTTTCGCCACCTCGAACAGTCCGAAGGCGAAGAAACTATCGATGCACTCGGAGAAACCGGTAACCAAGTACGCCCATTCGGCGTCGCGCGGTTCCCGGTAAACGGGTTCGGGCGCCAGAGCGATGCCGTAGGTGGCGACGAGGTTCGAGAGCACTTCCTTGTGCCGGTTCTCCTCCCAGGCGTTGCGGCCGATCGCCTCGCGCCACGCGGGATCGGTCAGAGTCCGCGCATACGCGGCCATGCGCAGACGCGCTTTGCCCTCGGTTTGCACGGCGATGTCCCAGATCGGTAGGCTGGTCAGGCGGCCCAGTGCGTCGTCCGACAATTTCGGCCAGTCGATGATCGAGGGCCGGTACGGACTGAACGTTTCCATGAACATGCGGCACGCCGCGTCGCGATGCGCGTCGCCACCGATGGGCAACGGGCCCGGGACTGGCCAGAGCCATTGCCGGGCCGCCCGATCCGCCGCCTCCACGTCGCGCGGATCCGGATGGGCGGCGGGGACCGGTTCGGTCATCGCTGGAAGGTTTCCCGGACAGTCAATATCATCCGACATCGCGGATCACACAGAGTGCGTTCATCGCGTTGCCATGTGGGGCCAATGGCGCGTCCCGACAACCCAAACCGGCATCGGCGCTTCCAATTGGAGACCGCCGCTGGCGAAGTCCCTGCGAAATGATTGACAGGGGGACGGCCCGGGACTACCCGGAACGCGCTACTTGCGACTGACTCGCAACAGAACGGCGCCGGCATCCGGGCGCGGAATCACGAGCAACCGGTGGACCGGCGCACGATGAGTGACAAGGCTTTCCAACGCGCTCGCCCCAAACGGCTGGCGCACGCGCTCGCGGTGTTCGGCCCAGGACTGGTGGTGATGCTGGCCGATACGGATGTGGGGAGCGTGATCACGGCGGGTCAGAGTGGGGTGCAGTGGGGTTACCAACTGTTGGCCTTGCAACTGGTTCTGGTGCCCATCCTCTACATGGTTCAGGAACTGACCGTCCGGTTGGGCATCTTTACCGGCCGCGGCCATGGCGAGCTGATCCGCGACACGTTCGGACCGTTCTGGGGCTGGGTGTCCGCCACCGGTCTGGGCGTCGCGACCATCGGCGCGCTGCTGACCGAATTCTCCGGCGTCGCGGGTGTGGGCGAGCTTTACGGACTGCCTCGCTTCGTCACTCTGCCGATCGCCGCGGTGGCTCTGTTGGCCGTGGTGCTGACCGGCTCCTACCGCCGGGTCGAGCGTGCCGCGATCATCCTCGGCCTGTTCGAGCTTTCGTTCTTCTTCGTCGCCTGGGCGGCGCATCCGGATCCGGCGGCCCTGCTGGCGGGGAGCGTGAACATTCCATACGCCAACAAGGATTATTTGTATCTGGCGGCGGCCAATATCGGCGCCGTGGTGATGCCGTGGATGATTTTCTATCAGCAATCCGCCATCGCCGATAAGCGCCTGCATCCCGAGCATTACGCGGCCGCGCGCTGGGACACGGCGGCCGGCGCCCTGCTGACCCAATGTGTCATGGCCGCGGTTCTGATCGCCTGCGCCGCGACCATCGGTGTCCGGCATCCGGAGGCGTCTCTCACCAGCGTTGGCGACATGGCGCAGGCGCTGACCCCATTCCTGGGCGCCACGATGGGGAATTTGGTATTCGGCGCGGGCGTGCTCGGCGCGGGAATGGTGGCGGCGATCGTTTGCTCGCTGGCGTTCGCCTGGGGGTTGGGCGAGGTTACCGGCTATCGCCGTTCGCTGGAATATCACCCGCTGGAGGCGCGCTGGTTCTATGGCGTTTACACCGTCTGCGTGGTGGGGGGAGCAATCGTCGTCGCCGCGTGGCCCGATCTGGTGGCGCTGAACGTCGGCGTGCAGGTGATGAACGCGCTGATGTTGCCGCTGGTGTTGGGGTTCCTGATCGCTCTGGCGGTGAAGGCGCTGCCGCCCGAGCACCGGCTGCGCGGCGGCTACTTGTGGGTGGTGCTGGTGGTTTCCGCTTTGACCTGCGCCCTGGGCGTATTTGGTGGATTTTCCGGCGCCGGACTGCTCGGATAGCGCGATCGAGGAAGCAGGAGCGCGCGCATGCCGGACTTTCAGATGCCCTTGTCGGGGAATGTCACGCAAACCATCAATCCGTGGACGTCATTGTTCAGTGGCAACAGTCTGTTCACGGTCAACATGGGTTCGTCATCCAATCCGCCCGTCGAAGCGCAGGTGCTGTCGGATGTCGCGAGTTACGGCAAGCAACTGGGCCGGATCGGCGACGTGATGCTGGTGCTGTTGGCGCATTTCCACCCGGAACATGCTCTGACGGAACCCGAGGAAAAGGCAATCCGCGATCTGCGCGGGATGCTGACGGAAATCGCCAACGTGAAGGCGCGACACCCGGCGCAACCGGCCGCTGGCGCGAGTGGCCCGGCGGCGTAGCGGGGGGTCGAGCCGTCTCCAAACGTCATGGGCCGGATCGACCGAACCTTCTGTCGAGGCACGGGGGTTGTTGCCGATGGGCCGGTCGAGCCGGCCCATGACGATTGTCGCTTCAACCAACACTCACGCCGCCCGGACTTCCGACAGGAAGGTATCGACCTGTCGCTTTAACGCCTCGCTGTTCTGGCTCAGGCTGTTGGCGGAGGCGAGAACCTGACCGGCCGCGGCGCCGGCGCTTCGCGCCGCCGTATCGACGCCCGTGATGTTGGTGGTGACTTCCCCGGTGCCCCTCGCCGCTTCCGTGACATTGCGGGCGATCTCCGCCGTCGCGGCGCCCTGCTGCTCGACCGCGGAGGCGATCGCGGTCGCCACCTCGCTCACCTTGGCGATGCGCGCGACGATGCCCTGGATCGAGTGTACCGACCCGCGGGTCGCCTCCTGGATCGCGGCGATCTGCGAGGAGATTTCTTCCGTTGCCTTGGCGGTCTGATTGGCCAGCGCCTTGACCTCGCTGGCCACGACCGCGAAGCCGCGGCCGGCGTCGCCCGCGCGCGCCGCCTCGATCGTGGCGTTCAACGCCAACAAGTTTGTTTGGCTGGCGATCCCGTTGATCAGGCCGACCACCTGGCCGATGCGGTCCATCGCGGTCGCCAGCGCCTGCATCCCGTGATCCGCGGCTTTCGCCTCGGTCACGGTTTCGTTGGTGAGCTGGGTCGATTTATTGACCTGCTCCAGGATTTCCCGCACCGACGCCGAAAGCTCCTCGGTCGAGGCAGCGACCGTATTGACGTTCTGCATGGCCTGCTCCGAGGCCGCCGCGACCGCGCTCGACTGACGCGAGGTTTCTTCGGCGATCGCCGCCATCGACTGCGCCGTGGTTTGCAACTCGGTCGCCCGCGCGGTGACGTCGGTGACAATTCCGCCAGCGGTGGCCTCGAACTTCGCCGCGAGGTCGATCATGGTCGCGCGGCGTTCCTCGGCGGCGCGCTGCTTGAGTGCTTCCTGGTCAGCGCGCAGCCGCTCGGTCTCGATCATGGTGTCCTTGAACACCTGAAGGGTGGCCGCCATTTCGCCGACCTCGTCTTTCCGGCCGGCCGCCGGGATCGTCACCGAGGTGTCACCGCCGGCCAGCGCGCGCATCGCGTCGCTCATGCGGACCACCGGACCGCCGATGCCGCGGCCGATCAGCCACGCCAGCGTTGCCCCAAGCAGCAATCCGCCCACCGAGAAGCTCAGAATCAGTGTGCTGGTTTGATCCATCGTCGAGAGGGTCAGCTTTTCAGTTTGCTGTTCCTCGGCGATGCCGCTGTCCTTGATCGCCTGAGCGTCGGTCTGCACCTGCTGGCCCATATCGCGCATCGTGCCGTTGATCATGCCGCTGATCTCGTTCTCGAGCGCGCTGATCTTGTGGAAGGTCTCCGCGTAGGTGGCGACGCCGGTCCGCACGTCCTCGAGCGCGGTATGCGCCGCGGTGCCCTTGGTGGCGGTGTCGAGCGCCTGGAAGGTCGCGGCCAGATCCGTGAGGGTTTTCTCCGCCTCCTGAGCAGCCGATGCGTCATGCCGGCCAATGAACTTGTTGACGTCGAGACGGATGAGCATGAACTGTTCCATGCCTCGGTTAGCGAGAACCGGAATGACGCTGTCGTCCGCCGCCAACGCGTTGATCAGCACTTCGAATTTCTGGCGTTGCGCGGTTCCGGTCGGGTCCAGACTGGCTTGCCGCAGCCTCGCCTGTTCACGGGTCGCCACCACCAGCTTGTCGAAGTCAACGAGATAGGAGTCGGTCAAACGCGCGATATTCTCCAGTCTGCTTCGTCGATCCGGGCTGTGCACGATGTCCAGCCCCTGTTTCATAAGATCATGCAGCGTCGCTTGTTGCTGCTTGGCGGAGGCGACGTTGGCCTCCATGCCGGTGAAAGCGTATTCGCGCACGAAACGGCGCAGATTGAGAAAGGTCAGATCGATATCATGCGCGATGCCGACCACCGCCACCCTTTGCGCATAGGTGGCAAGCCCGTCGGCGGACGATCGGAACGCGAACCAGGCGGTACCGGAAACGGCGGCGAGGATCGCCAGAACGCAGGCGAAGCCCAAAGCGATCTTGGTATTGATTTTACGATCGGCGAAGAGAGACGCGACGGCGTTGTAGGAACTCATGCGCGAAGTCCTTGTGTGGGCATCGGAATGCGATGGTCGACAAACCAGCCGCGGCGATGGTCCACGGTGTTTTAAGAAGGCGAAGTTAAGATCCGGTGAACGCGTCGGTTATCGCGATGGAGCGATCATGGTCGCGATCTTTTCCGCCTTTAGCCGCGGGTTATGCCGGCGGCCCGCGATCCCCGGCGGCGCGCGGGCCCCATGGGCGTCATCACGGGCGCGTGATCAGTGATGATGCCCGCCGGCCGGCCGCGCGCCAGCCGCGATCGGGTGATCGCGGGCCTCGCGTACCGCCTCCAGCACGCGGCCGGGTGGGGCGTCGGGCGGCAACCAAATCCGCAACCACCCCTGCCCATCGACCACCGCCCGGTAGCCGGGAAACTGCCCGGGCTCGACGCCCGCGAGCACGCGCCATGCATCCCACGCTGTCGGCGCCGCGGCGACACATTCGCCTTCCTGGGGCCGCTCGACGGTCCCGCGCGCCAAATGGATCGTTACGCTATCCGGAAGGTTTCGCGGCTCGGCCGCGTCGCCGGCGACGACCAGCAAAACCCGCGCTGCCAGGTCAGCCAACTCGTCCGCGTCACGCCCGGCGCAACTCAGCGGCGTGGTCGGCGCGGCCACCGGAGGGGTCCATGCACCGGTATCCGCCGCCTGCGCACCAATGTTTCGCGCGCGGATGAAATCGATCAATCCCCAGCGGTCGTCTTCGGACAGCACCGAGCCGAAGCCGGGCATCAGCGCGTTACCCTCGGGGTCGAGGACGCCGTTGGAGATCCACCAGTACAACTCGCCATCCAGATGGCCCCAGACGTGCGGCGCGGTCAGGTCGGCGTCGCCGCCGGTGCCGTTCTGAGGGTCGTGGCACATGGCGCAGCGCGCGGCGAACAGCAGCTTTCCATGCACGATCGAATCGACTGAAAACCCGGTAGTGGAACGGAAGTAGCTGGTCGGATAAGCCTCGACAAACAACAGATTCAACGCCGGCGTGAATGGCGCGATCACGAACACCGCCAGGCCGAGCGCCACCAACCGGTACCGCCGCAACGCCAGGCTGACTCCGACCAACGCCACACCCGTGGCCACGGCGATCAGCAATCGCAAAAATTCCCAGCGCAGATCCGGCTCGTCCCACGCGTCCAAACTCGGCCGCCAGGCGAACGGCCAGGCCGGTTGCTCGTGCGCCGCCGGCGTGGAGGAGGCCATCGCGGACGCGGCGAGCACCACGCAGCAAACCGCGACCGCCTCGATCGCGATGGAGGCGATCAGCCCGCGGCGGCCGGCCACGGTACCAAGCCTGGCCGTGAACACCAGACGATTGAAGCACGCGAGGCCGAGCGCCAGGACAAACAAGCCGATCTTGATCAGCGCGAAGTGCCCGTACGCCGTGCCGAACAATCCGCCGAGACCGCCAATCAATTCTCCGGCCTGCGGGATGGCGGTCACCGCGATGGTGCCGACCGCGACCAGCCCGACCGGAGTAAATCGTTCGCACAAAATAACGGCTTGCGGCACTGGCGCGCGGATCACGCCCAGAAGCAAGGGCAACAGACATCCGAGCCAGGCTCCGGCGGCGAGGAGATGGGCCATTTCGAGCAGGATCAACACCGTGACGTCCGACGCGCCGATATGGCCGAGCAGCGGTTGCAGCGCGAGCGCGGCGCCCGCCGCGAGCACCGCCACCAACCGAAAGCGGGTCGCCAGCAAGCCGAGGGCAGCGGCCAATAACAGCAGACGCAGGCAAACGAATTCGCCGAAAACGGTATGGCGCGCCACCACCGGCACGGCGTCGAGCAGCGTGGCGAAGTCATTTGCTCCGGCGATCGTTCCGGAGACGGCGATGAGCCACGCGAAGCCCAGTAGCAAAGCCAGCGCGCCGCTGACCAGCGCGATCCGATGGACGCTCGCGACCAGCCGTGGTTCCGGTTTGGGCATCACAAAACACCGGAACACCAGACAACCAAACAACGACAGAGCCGCGATAAGATGCGTGCCGCGCAGCACAGCGGTGGCGATCTCAAACCGGTCCATGCGTCAGGGTCCGATCGAAAACTGAAACCGTCCCTCGGTCTTGTGCGTATCGACCGAGGTGACGTGCCACACGACCGTATAAGTCCCCGCCTGCAACTTTGGCAGCGCCACCACCAGCGCCTGGGCGTTGTCGATCGGCTTCGGCGCGGCGACGCCGATCGCCGCGCCGGATGGACCCAGCAGTTGAATGGTGCAGAACAACGGCTCCACCGGTTCGGTGAAGCGCAGCGTCAGGTCCGCGGGCGAGACCGGACTCTGGCTTCCCACCGGGGGCGATGCCTTCTCCAGAAACGCGTGCGCCCAGACGGGTTTCGCGCCGGCCGCGAGCAGCAAGCCCAGGATGGCGCGGCGCGCGCCGAAGGCAGTCGCGCCGTTCACAGCGACACCAGAGGTTTGCCGAGGCCGTTGGGGAACAAATCGTCGAAGTACAAGTGAAACTCAGCGACGACGCCGAGATGGGAGCCGGTTTGCCGGTTGCCCGGAACCAGCATCTCCAGCGACATGGCGTAAAATCGTTGCGTGTAGTTCACTCCGACGCCGAACAAATACTGGGTGCCCGTGTTGTTCGGCTTGCTGGCGGAAGACGACCAGGTCATTTCCACCAGGGGCGTCAGCTTATCGACCCAGTCGGGCAGGTTCAGATCCTTCACCTGCGACTGGAGGTACAGCATGCTGTATTGCACGCTCATCCCGCCCACCCACATATTCGGGGCGCCGTTGTCGAACGACACATCGCCCATCGTGTCGGTGGTGAATTTCAGCTTCTTGTCGGCGATCTGGTAGCCAAACGTTCCGGTGATGGCCAGCGGCCGCAGCATGCCGATCGGTAGGTCGCCCAAACCCTTGCCGAAGTAAATTGTCGGTGTCGTGGAGCCGCTGTCATCGTTTCCAAGGACCGCTCCGTTGGATCCGTTCGCGCCGGTGCGCGCCAGTTCGCGGATCACGCCGACCGACATCATGAATTCGTGCTCGGCGTTGACGTAAGGTTTGTACTTGAGGGTCACCTCGATGTTCTGCCAGCCATTGACGGTCTTCATGCCGGGCGTGCGCAGCCAGGAATATCCGTCGTTGATCGCGAAACCGAAATTCTCGGTGATGCGTTTGTCGAACTCGAAATTCAGCTGATACTGCTGCGCCGGTTGGATTCCTGGGCTTGTCGGTTGCGGCAGCCAGAAGAACAACGGCAAGGTCGCCTCATCGGCCACGTTCGGGTCGTCGATCAGCAACGTGCTGACGAACAAGCGGGCGCCCGCGACGCCATGCGCGTGGGCGGCGATTGGAATGCTCGCGACCACGGCGAACGGCAGCAGAAGGCATGCGAATTGCAACACGCGCCGCGGACTCGCGGTCACGGTCAACAGGAGAAGCCGGGATTTCATTTTGTAACATCCTCGTCATGAGTCAGCGCGGCGCGTGGGGACGCCGCATGGGAAACGCTGGAACTCAGACGAAGGCGGGTGGACCTCGGGGGCGTGCGTTCAGGACGACGCGCGCGGGTGGGGCCGTCGCGGGTGGCAGCACCACGGCACAGGCGACCCAGATCGTGCTCGGCATCGGCACCAAAGGCGGCGTGGCGACCAGACCGGCCGGACCCATCGCGCTGTGACAGAAGAAGCACAGCAGACAGTCTTGCGAGGGATGCGGCGGCGCGCGCGGTGCATCGGTATCGCCATCGTGCTGGCAAAGCACCGTGACGTCGGCCAACGATACCGCCGATGCCGGCATGGCGGTCGCCAACGTCAGCTGTGCCCCGATGGCCAGCAACGCCAGGAACAGTCCGCACGCCAGGCGAATATCCCGCATCATCGCTTCGGCCCTACAACGGACCGGCGCCGGCTGACAAGGGAAGCCTCGCGTCCATCTGGTTCAAGCGTCCGCCATGACGCGCCACCGGTCTGTTGTCCTGATAAATTCCATCGCATAATCGCGGTCCCAAAGCTCCGCGGAACGCGCCATGCGAACATTGAACATCGTGACACTGACTCACGTCGGCGCCGAGGATCGCACGAAGATCGAAGCGCTCGATCCGGCGGTGCGGTTGACCGACGCCGGCGGCTGGTTCGACGGCGAATATCGGGATACCTGGCCGGCGTTCAGCGCCGCGCGCTATCTGGCGCCCGGCGCGACGGGACACGGCACGCGTGAGGAGCGCGATCAACTGCTGGCGGAGGCGGAGATCGTCCTCGGAAGCTGGCCGTTTCCATTCGATCTGCGGTCCCGAGCACCGAAACTGAAATGGTTTCATCAGCGGCCGGCCGGCGCGAGCAACCTGCTCAAGAGCGATTTGTGGGGCAGCGACGTGATCGTTACCACCTCGCGTGGAGCCGGCAACACGCTGGCGATCGCCGAATACGCGGTCGCCGGCATCATGCATTTCGCCAAGGGACTGCACCGGGTCGCGCTGGAACGCGCCGCGCGGGAGTTCAACGCGCGCGCTTATCGGCCGTGGCTGCTGGACGGCAAGACCGCCTGCGTCGTCGGTGCCGGCGGCATCGGTCTCGAGGTCGGGCGGCTTTGCGCGGCATTGGGATTACGGGTCGCCGGCACGCGACGCCGCAAACCGGTGGATCAACCATTGCCGCCGGGTTTTTCCGAAATCGGCGGCGCGGACGATCTCGACCGCTTCCTGCCGGACAGCGATGTGGTGGCGATCTGCTGCCAGTGGACGCCGGAAACGACGAACCTGTTCAACCGCGATCGCTTCGCCGTCATGAAGCGCGGCGCCATCCTGGTCAACGTCGCCCGCGGCGAGATCATCGACGAGGACGCGCTGGCCGAGGCGCTCGACCGTGACCATCTGCGCGGCGTCGCGTTGGATGTGTATGTCGGAGAGTTCGAACGTCCACCCATGGAACGGCTGTGGTCAGACCCGAGAGTGCTGATCACGCCGCATGTTTCCGGGGCCAGCGATCAGGACCGGCACGGCGCCTTTGAGATCTTCCGCGAAAACCTGGCCGCCTATATCGCCGGCGAGCCGCTCAAAAACGTCATCGACTGGAACCGCGGCTACTGAGCCTGCGTCAGCGGTGATTACCCACGCGTCAGCGATGATAGCCCATGCGTCCCATCACCGCGCCGGCGATACCGAAGAACGCGCGGTTGGACCGGATGGTGAAATGGTTGCGCCAGTCCCCGGACACACCGCGGCGCAGGAATGAGCCACGATCTTCCACGCCGGCTGACCGTCCGCCGCTCATCCTTTCGAACCGGCCCTCGGTGACGCAGCGGTGCACCAGCGCGTCTCCGGTATCGACCGCCAGAAACCGGAACAGCGCGCGCAACGTTGTCCCGGGATCGCGGCACAAATCCTCATAGCGGATGACCAGGCAACGGTCGGGACGGCTGGCGCTGAAACGCAGCCCAATCTCCACGTTGGCGGACCAGATGCTCGCGATATGCTCGGAGAATCGCGCGAAGGTTTCATGCCGACGAAGCAGTTCCTCCGGATTGGTGCGTTGATTGTGGAACCAGGCGGAGACAGCGCAGTCGCGTCCATCGCGTACGACCTGCACGAACTTCGCCCGCGGAAACACCGACTCGAGCTGCATGAGGTGCAACAGGTTGTTTGGCGTCTTTTCGCCCACCACGCGCTTGTTCCGCGCATCCTTGTAACGGCTCAGCAACAACGCCATCGCGGACGCCATCAGGAAGTTGAAATGCTCGCGGTCGAAGCGGGGAAACGGCTGGAATTCCTCAAAGATCGTCTTGTTTTTCAGGTCGATCAGCCCGTTGTGCTTTTTCAGCGCGTCTTCCAGCAGCGGCCAAAGATGGTCGAAAAAATGGCCTTCGCCGTGACAGGCGATGTCCGGATGCGCGTTCAACATGACCTGCAGCCAGGTCGAGCCCGACTTCGGAAACGACCCGACGAAAAACAAATCCTTGGCGAGGAAATTCCGAACATCCTCTTGCCAGCCCGCGAACGTCGATGGCGTGGCCGCCGACGTTGCCTCGGCGCGCGATTGACTGCTTGAATCCACCGGTGCGAGCAGTTCAGGTTCGTCCATGCGTCTGCTTGCTTTTTCCTGCCGAAAATCAAAAAAGATCGACGGCCCAATGTCCGTGCGACAACCGAGCAATTTATGGAAACGCCGACAAGCTACGAATTGTGACATCCGCCGATAGGCGACCGCGTAACGCCAGACATCACCTCACGCGGCAACGGCGGCCGCGCCGTCCCGCGCTTCGGCGTCATGCAAATGCTGGATCCGAATTGGCACCGGGGGATGCGAGTAATGTACCAGCGCGTACACCGGGTCGGGCGTCAGGGTTGATGCGTTGTCGCGCGACAGTTTCAACAACGCGCTGATCATCGGCGCGGCGGCGACGTGACGGCGGGCATAATCGTCCGCCTGAAACTCGTTGCGCCTGGAGATCCAGTTGCCGATCGGCGCCAGCAATGGAGCGACCATCGCGTTCAACAGCAGACACGCCAGCAACGCCAGCGCGTCGTCGTGATACGGGATGCCGAACGACGGCAGCAGCCACGGCTGTTTGGTCAGCCAGCCAAAGGCGGCCAGCACGACGAACGTGATCGCCGCGCCGCGCACCAGGCCGAACAGAACATGGCCGTGCCGGTAGTGACCGAGCTCGTGCGCCACCACCGCCTCGATCTCTTCCGGTGTGCTGCCTTCGATCAGGGTATCGAACAGAACGACGCGCTTAGTGTTGCCGAAGCCGATGAAATACGCATTGCCGTGCGCCGACCGCTTCGACGCGTCCATGCTGAACAGGCCGGACGGACGGAAGCCGCACTGGCGCAGCAGCGTCTCGATCCGCGACCGCAGGTCGTCGCGCAACGGCGTGAACGTGTTGAAGCGCGGCGCGATCAGCCGGACATAGATGGACGGCGCCGCGAACATCAGCGCCAGCACGCCGAACCAGGTCCACAGCCACCACAGCCCGGCGAGGTTTCGCATGGCCCAAAGACAGGCGAACAGCAGCGGCACCGCGATGCAAAGCGCGATGGCCCAATGTTTGATGTGGTCGGAGAGGAACGTGAGGGGGGTGGTGCGGTTGAAGCCGAATTTCTGCTCCAGCGCGAAGGTTTCATAGATGTCGAACGGCAGCGACAGCAGCGCGCCGACGCCGGAAAACGCCAGCAGGAACGCGACGCCGAGGACCAGAGGTCCCGGTATCAGCGGCACGAGCGCCCCGTAGAGGAGGTTGATGCCGCCGAGCACCCAGGCCAGGGTGATCGCGAGGTCCACGATGGCGCGCACGGTGTCCAACCGTTCATGCGCGACGGTGTAGTCGGCGGCCTTGCGATGCTCCTCCAGGGTGACGATCCCGGCGAAATCGGCCGGCACGGCATCCCGGTGTCGGCGGACGCAGGCCGATTGGCGCGACGCCAGCCAGAGCGACAGCGCGGTCCAGAGGATCGACGTCACGATAAAGGCGAGCAGCAGGATCGGCATGGCAAACTCACTCCGGTCGCTCGGCGGCACCGCAAGCCGCCTCGGAACCGTTCACATCAACGACCTGGGCCTGGGCCTCGTCAATTGTAATCCCCCTGGCTCAGGATAAGCGCCTGGGGCGTATCCTGATGCTTATGGGGGCGTTCACTTTCACCGCCTGATCTGACGCCTGGACCTGACGGCCGGCGCGGGCCTTGCGGTTCGCCCCAGGGCGCGGGACGATCGGGGCAACGCGGCGTTGGGGGAAATCGCATGGAAAGCCAGAGTTTCGATTACATCGTGGTGGGCGCCGGCTCGGCTGGGTCGGTCCTCGCGAACCGGCTGAGCGCCGATGCGCGGTTCCGCGTGCTGGTCCTGGAAGCCGGGCGGGAGAGCCATCCGTGGTCGCGCATTCCGGTCGGCTTCGCGAAGCTGATCGAAAACCCGGCCGCCAACTGGCTGTATTCGTCGGAGCCCGACGCCGGCACCGGTCAGCGCCGCATTCCCATCCCACGCGGGAAGCTGTTGGGCGGCTCCTCCTCCATCAACGGCATGGTGTTCGTGCGCGGTCAGGCCCACGACTACGATCAATGGGCGCAACTCGGCAATCGCGGCTGGAGCTTTCGAGATGTGCTGCCGATTTTCCGCGACATGGAAAGCTACCAGGGCGACGCGGACGACGAATATCGCGGGCGCCAGGGACCGTTGAAAGTCACCGAAAGTAATGAGAGCGGACCGATTTACGATGCGCTGATCAAAGCGGCTGGCGAGGTCGGAATTAAATACACCAAAGACTATAACGGCGCGGCGCAGGACGGTATCGGGATGACTCAGGCGACCATTCGCAAGGGCCGCCGCATGAGCACCGCGTATTGCTACCTCGATCCGGCGCGCGGGCGGCCGAACCTGAAAATTCAGGCCAACGCGTTGACGGAGTGTCTGCTGATTGAAGGAAACCGCTGCGTCGGCGTGCGTTACAACCTCAATGGCCAGACGGTGGAAGCGCGCGCGGCCCGCGAGGTGATCGTCAGTGGCGGCTCGATCAACTCCCCGCAACTGCTGGAATTGTCCGGGATCGGTCAGCCGGAATTGTTAAAGAGCGCCGGCATCGAGGTGCGCCACGAACTGAAAGGCGTCGGCGAGAATTTGCGCGATCATTTCTCTCCCAGGATGAAATGGAGCGTGCCGCGGTCGTTGGGGATGACGTATAACGATAAGGGGCGCGGGCTGGGTCTGGTGTGGCAGGCGCTGAAATATGGGCTGACGCAAAAAGGCTTACTGGGCCTGCCGGCTTCGCCAATCCGGGCCTATATTCGCACGCGCGCGGGATTGGACGCGCCGGACGCGGCGATTTCCTGGATTCCTTTCCTGGCCGATACGAACTTCAAGCTGGCGAAACAGTCCGGCATCACCGCGATCATGAACATCCTGCGCTCGGAGAGCACGGGCAGCATTCATGTCGCTTCGAAGGAGCCGCGCGCGCAGCCGGCGATTCGTTTCAACTTCCTGACCGCGCAACTGGACCGGGAGGTGACGCTGGAGGCGATGCGGATCACACGGCGGATCATGACGGCGCCGTCGATGCGCGATATCGCCACCGATGAAATGGCTCCCGGAGTGAATATCCGTTCGGATGACGAGTTGCTCGATTGGGTCAGGAAAAACGCGGAAACCACCTATCATCCGGTGGGCACGTGCAAGATGGGCTCGGACCCGATGGCGGTGGTCGACGACCAGTTGCGGGTGCATGGGATGGAGGGGCTGCGGGTCGCGGATGCCTCGATCATGCCGACATTGACGTCGGGCAACACCAACGCGCCGTCGATCATGATCGGGGAGAAGGCGTCCCGGATGGTGCTGGCCGCGGCGGCGTGAGCGGGTCGCGGGCGAGTTCGAAGCGGAGTTCTCCGATGGCGTCTATCCCGGTCAGGTGCCAGCCGGCGCGTTCGTAGAAGCGGCCGGCGGCCTCCGCGCCCAGCCACGGCGGTGCGTTGTGAGCGAGGCGGCGACGGTTTCGGGGGTAATGCCCAGGTCTTTGGACACGGTGCATTTGTCGAAGGCGCTTGTGGGCGAGACCGTTGGTGTGGCGCGTCGCGACGATGGCGATTGGGCGGTGCGGTTCCGCTGCTTTGAGCTGGCGATCCTGACGGACGAGAACGGCGAGTTGCGCCGGTGCGGGCTGGCTCGGACGCCCTTGTATAACGTCACGTAACGAAATGACGGGGCGGAGGACGCCCCCGGGTGGGAACCGGGCGCGAATGTGCCTCCTTTACTGGCCCAAGGGCCAGTAAAGGAGGCACAAAACAAGAAAATTGTTACCCAGGTTCCCGGTCTTAAGTGTTACCAACGTTTCGGGCTGCACAACTGACCCGATGATCTGTCGCCGCCGTGCCTCGACAGATGGCCGGGTCGAGCCCGACCATGACGGAGGCGGCACGTTTCAATCGGTCGCCTGAGACGCCGCGTGTTCGTGTTCCAGCCAGGCCTCGCTTTGCATTTCGTCAAGTCGCGACGCGGTGCGTTCAAACATCTTCGCATTCTCGCCGCGCCTGTAAAGCTGGTCCGGCGTGGCGTCGGCGGAGGCGATCAGTTTCACATGTTCATCGTACAGCGTGTCGATCAAATTAATGAACCGGCGCGCCACATCGTAATTGTCCGGCGACAGCCGGGGGATTCCATCCAGCACCAGCGTATGGAAATTCGTCGCGATCGCGAGATAATCGCCCGGACCCAACGCCGTCCCGCACAACGTGGAAAAATCGAACCGAGCGACTCCCTCGGCCGCGGCGGGCACCATCAACTTGCGGCCCATCACCGTCAGCGTGACCGGCGCGGGCGTCACACCGCCGGTCAGCGTGTCGAACGCCTCATCCAGCGCGCGGCGTGACATCTCGTCCGCCGGCACATGCCAGGTGCGAATGCCGCGCATCCGCTCCCGCCGGAAATCACGGCCGGTGTCCATCATCACGACGTCGAGCCGTTGTTTGATCAGCGCGATGAACGGCAGGAACGCGTCGCGGCCCGGCTGGCTCTTGAACAAATCGTCCGGCGCGACGTTTGAGGTCGCGACCACGACCACGCCACGCGCGAACAACGCCTGGAACAGCCGGCCGAGGATCATGGCGTCGGCGATGTCGTTGACCTGGAATTCGTCGAAACAGAGCAAGGAGGCCTCGGCCGCGATGGTGTCGGCCAGCGGCGGAATGGGATCGCTGCCGTCCGGATTGGCCTGCCGCCACGCGAACACGCGCGCATGGGAGGTCTGCATGAAACGATGGAAATGGATGCGTTGTTTGCGCGCGACCTCGGCGCTGGCGAAGAACAGGTCCATCAGCATGGACTTGCCGCGCCCAACCTCGCCAACCAAATACAGCCCTTTCGGTGTGCCCTCCGGCGCGAGCGGCGTCGGCGTTCTGCGGCGGAGCAACCGGTCGAGCAAACCGCCGCCCGAATTTCGCCGTAACGCGGCCGGATCGTAGCCGCGCAACGCGTCCCACAATGTCTGCAACCGGCTCGCGGCGTATTGCTGGGACGGATCGGGCGCCAGTCCCCCACCGGCGACCATCGCGCGATAAGCGGAGAGCGGACCGGAGGCAGGAGCGACGTTGGTATCCATGGCGGCCCGGTCGGATAGCGCGTCCCGGCCGCCGCCGCTAGATTGGACAATCATCGACAGGAAACACCGTGCCAGCAGATCCAGCATCGATCGACCCCGCCTCCATCCTCCCGCGCGTGATCGACGCCGCGGTCGAGGCCGGCAATCTGGTGGCCGCCGAATTCGCCCGTCCGGAGGGGCCGCGGTTCAGCGACAACGTCACCGCGCCACTGGACCACGAGATCGAGATGCTGCTGCGGGACCGGCTGCTCGCCCTGATCCCGGCAAGGTTCGTCGGCGAGGAAGCCGGCGTCCTGGAGGCGCCCGATAGCCCCCTTGCCAACGGCTACTGCTGGGTGGTCGATCCGCATGACGGCACCCGCGCCTTCCTGGAGGGCAAGCGAGGCAGCGCCGTCTCCGTCGCCTTGCTGTGCCAGGGCACCCCGATCCTGGCCGTCGTCTATGCTCCCACCAGCCCCGACCACGGTCCGGATCTGATCGCATGGGCCGAGGGCCGACCGATCACCCGCGACGGGACAGCTGTCACCATCGACCTGCGCGAGCGCGACCTGGCCGCCGGAGACGTCGTATTCCTCAATCACGGCGCGTGGCAGCGGCCGATCTGGCACGGCAAAGCGTGCGCTCCGGCGGGGTTCATGCCGCTGCCGTCGATCGCTTACCGTCTGGCGCGGATCGCCGTCGGCGACGGCATCGCCACCCTCACCCTGCGCCCCGTCAATGCCCTGGACATCGCCGCTGGGCATGCCTTGGTGATGGCGGCCGGCGGCGTGCTGCTGGCCGAGGACGGCACTCCCGTCACCTACAGCGATCTGGGTGAAAGCCGGCCGTCGGCGTGTTTCGGCGGCTCACCCAAGGCGGTGGAGGCACTGCGGGCGCGCACCTGGCGCGGCAGCCAGGAACCGCGGCGGGAGCCTCGGGTGACGCTGACCTGGCCGCGATCCGTGCCAGAGGCGATGCTGGATCGTGCCGCCGGCTGCCTGTTCGGCCTCGCGATCGGCGGCGATCTGGGACCGGAAACCGAACTGGCGGTGATCGTGGCGCGCGCTCTTTTGGGCCATTCCGCCTACGATCGCGACGCGGTGGACGCGGCAGTACGCGATTGGGTCGTGGCGGGAGGCGACCTCGCCGCGACGTCTCCCTTCGCGCGGGCGGTTCCGATCGGCATCTGGGCCGCCGATCCCGACATGGCGGCGGCGGTCGCGCGGCTGGACTCGCCGGAGGAACCGCGTTGCGCCGATCTCGCCGCGTTGATCGCGGCAGCAATCGGCGGTGCCACGCCGGAGGAACTCGATCTGCGCCGCAACGCGCTGACCGGGGACGGAGAGGGCGCGATCACGCTTTATCCGCCGCTGTCCGGTGCGTCCTCCGGCGCGATCACGCTATCGGCGGCGATAAACGGCGCGATCGATGGCGCGATCGGCGGGCGGGGTGTGTTCCCAACGCCTCAGGTGATGCGCGTTCTGACGTGGCGGCCCGACTCTGGGCTTGGCGTGGCGCGGCCGCGCCCCGAAATCTGCTGGACCGATGACCTCGTGGATCTGGCCGAGGCGCTGCTGTGCCAGGGTCAACGCGCAAGAGAGCCCGCATGATCGCTTTGGACTACCAGGCACTGTCCGGCACGCCGGTCGCGACCGATCCGTTTCCGCACCTCGTGGTGCCAGGGTTCGTGCCGCCGGACAGTCTTCGAGATGTGCTCGCCGCGCTGCCGCCGCTGAACAAACGTGGCTCGTTTCCGCCGGACTCGGTGCGATTGGGGGCGGGCGCGCGCGACCTGATACGGGAGATGGAGGGACCGCGGCTGCGCGACCTGATCGCCGCGCGGTTCGGGTTGGATCTCAGCGACGCGCCGACCATGCTGACCCTGCGCGGCTGGACCAGCGACCGGGACGGCCGGATCCATTGCGATTCGACCGCCAAGCGGGTGACCGTGCTACTGTATCTTAACCCGGAAACCGAGGCGTTCGGCCGCCAGGAAGGCTGCCTGCGCCTGTTGCGCGGCCCGTCGGACCTGGAAGATTTCGCGGTCGAGGTGCCTCCGGTGAACGGCACGCTGCTGGTATTTCCGAACAGCGCCTCGGCCTGGCACGGGCACCGCCGCTTCGTGGGCCAGCGCTACAGCATCCAGTTGAACTACATGACCACCGATGAAAAAGCGCGCGGCGAATTGCGCCGGCACCGGCTGTCGGCTTTTGTCAAACGCCTGACAATGGCGGCCTGACGGGGCGCCCTGACGGGGGCCGCCCGACGGGGGCCGCCTGAAAACGGCGGCAATCTGACAAAAAATTCCAGGCGACGGACCCGGCTGCCGTGGGGCGAAACGCGCCCATCCGACCCGGCCGGCGGAGGGCCATGACATTCACGCGCCGGCTGGGCCGAGGCCGCCCGGCGCGAAATTCTGGCCACAAACGTCATGGTTCGGCTTGACCGGACCATCGGCGGAAACGCACCGGTGAGAGCGCGTTTGGGGAGAACGATGGACCGGTCGAGCCGGCCCAGGACGACGAACGCCGCCGTTTGATCCACGGGCCCAATACCAAGGAAGTGCATTGGTGTGCGAGTCGCGAAGCAATCCTTCCAATCGGCACGCTTATGGGTGAACGCCGCGGTGATTCATGGCATGACCCATGCAACGCCGCCGGCGGATCGCGCGGCCAGCAGCCGCGATCGCGCCGCCGTGAGCGTGTCGGTCATTCACGCACCCAGCCAAAGGTTTCGACGCCATGAGTACCCAAACGACCGCGGGCACCAACAAAATCCCCGCGACCCTGATTCCGGGCGACGGCATCGGGCCGGAGATCGTGGACGCCGTCGTTGACGTGCTCGAAGCTCTGGGCGCACCGTTCGAGTGGGATCGGCAACTCGGCGGCCTGGCCGGCATCAAGGACGCCGGCGATCCGCTGCCGAAAGCGACGCTCGATAGCATTCACCGCACCAAACTGGCGTTGAAGGGACCGCTGACCACGCCGGTGGGCGGCGGCTTCCGCTCGGTCAACGTGCGACTGCGGGAGGAATTCCAGCTTTATGCGAACTTGCGTCCCGCGCACACGCTGGTGCCGGGCGGGCGGTTCGAGAACATCGACCTGATCCTGGTGCGGGAAAACCTCGAAGGGCTCTACGTCGCGTTCGAGCATTACATTCCGGTCGGCGACGACCCGCACGCGGTGGCGATTTCGTCCGGCATCAACACGAGGGACGGCTCCCGCCGCATCGCTCGTTTCGCCTTCGAGCATGCCGTGAAACTGGGCCGGAAGAAAGTCACCATTGTGCACAAGGCGAACGTTCTGAAAGCGCTGACCGGCGTGTTCCTGGAAGCGGCGCGGGAGGTGGCGAAGGATTACGCCGGCAAGATCGCCTGCGACGAGCGGATCGTCGATGCCTGCGCGATGCAACTGGTGCTCAATCCGTGGCAGTTCGATGTGATCGTCACGACCAATTTGTTCGGCGACATCCTGTCCGACCTGATCGCCGGTCTGGTCGGCGGGTTGGGCGCGGCGCCCGGCGCGAACATTGGCGAGAAAGCGGCGATCTTCGAAGCGGTGCACGGATCGGCGCCGGATATCGCGGGCAAGGGCATCGCCAATCCGGTCGCGCTGCTGCTCGCGTCCGGATTGATGCTGGATCATGTCGGGCATGGCGATCTGGCGGTTCGGTTACGCGCGGCGATCGATGGCGTGTTGAATGAAGACAAAGTGCGCACCGGCGATCTGGGCGGCGGCGCGTCGACCAAGGATTTCACCAGTGCCATGGCGCGGCGGATCGAAGCGGGGGGCTGAGGGGACGAAAAAGGACGCGCGCGATCTTGCACGGGTTGAGCGTGCGGACGTACAAGCAGAAATTGCGACGTTAAGCGTGGAGACCAGGTCATGGACGTGAAAGACGCGATCAAGATTGCCAAAGACTACGTAAGTGAGGTCTTCGCGGACGAGCATGTCACCAACCTCGGCCTTGAGGAGACCGAGGTTGACGCGGACACCGGCCATTGGATCATTACGCTGGCTTTTTCGCGCCCCTGGAACACGCCACGCACGCGGGCGCAGGAGGTTTTGGAGAACCTGGGGGCCGTCTCGTCATTGCGCCGCTCATTCAAGGTCATCACGGTTGCCGATGACGGCCATGTGATATCGATGAAAAATCGCGTGCGCGCGGAAGCCGCTGAGTGACTGGTCCGGTGATTGTCGATGCCAATCTATTACTTCTGTTGATCGTGGGTTCCACCGACCTGAAATACATTTCCGTGCATAAAAACCTATCGGATTATAGTGAATCCGATTTTGAAATCCTGGGACTCGCGATCTCGGTTTTCTCCGATATCGTTCTGATTCCGCATGTGATGGCGGAGGTGTCAAGCCTGGCCCGGCAGATAAAAAATCCCGCGAGAGCGAGAATACAGTCGAAACTGAGGGATCTGGTGGAAACCACCGGCGAGTTACCGATGACGAGTCTGGACGGAGTAAGACGAGATGAATTCGAGACATTTGGTTTGACTGACGCGATAATTCTTCAGGCGTGCTCTTTGTTTCAGAACGACCTCGATGTCTGGCTACTGACGGCCGATGAGAAACTGGCGGTTGCGGCCGAGATGTTGGGTTACGGGGTTACGAACTTCTCGCATTTGCGGTGACGGAGACTCAAACTTGTTCTGAGGTTGCCATGCTCCTGGGCGTTTCAATCCGAGTCCCAGGAAAGTGCCATCGACGGCCATTTGCCAGCCGCCGTGCGGCGGTGTCCACTCCGCCGGAACCGCGCGCCACGCATCGCGCCCGAACCGGAGGAAACGCACCATGAGCCAGGGCCTCACCCGATCCATCACCCACGCCGCCGTCATGGCGCCGGACACCGGCGGCGCCTCGCGGTGGGACACACCCTCGCCGATCCGCTATCCCGATCCGGATATCGTCGTGCTCGATCCGCGGTTTCAGCACATGGTGCTCGGCCACGCGGCGATCGAGCGTGTCGCCACCGGATTTCGGTTCACCGAGGGGCCCGCGTATTACGGCGACGGACGGTATCTGCTGTTTTCCGACATCCCCAACGACCGGCTGCTGCGCTGGGATGAAATCACCGGCGCGGTGGCGATCCTGCGCGATCCCGCCGGCTACCCCGACGGCAACACGCGCGACCGCCAGGGACGCCTGATCACCTGCGAACTTGGCAGCCGCACGCTGACACGAACCGAACATGATGGCACCGTTACGGTTCTCGCTGCTTCGTTCGAAGGCACGCGCCTGACCGGGCCGAACGATGTCGTCGTGAAGTCCGACGGCTCGATCTGGTTCAGCGACAACGGCGCCGGGATCCGCGGCAACTATCTCGGCGACAAAGCGGCGCAGGAGTTACCGTTTCGCGTCTATCGGCTGGATCCGGACAGCGGCGCGCTGAGCATCGCCGTCGGTGACATGGAGCGTCCGAACGGCCTGGCGTTCTCACCCGACGAGAGCCGGCTTTATGTCGTCGATACGCCGGGCGGCGTGAAGACCACGCATGTCTACGACATGGTCGATGGCAAGGCGGTGAACGGGAGGGTGTTTTTCGACGGCACCCCGGGTTACGCCGACGGCATTCGCGTCGATACCGAAGGCAATGTCTGGTGCGGTTTCTCCGGTGGTCCCGGCCAGGATGGCGTGGCGGTGTTCGCGCCCGACGGCACCTTGATCGGGCGCGTTCTGCTGCCGGAACGCTGCGCCAATCTGTGCTTTGGCGGCCGCAAACGAAACCGGCTGTTCATGACCGCGAGCCAGTCGGTCTACGCGCTGTACGTGGAGGCGCAGGGCTGCCCAGGC
>Ga0182030_10000560_pt1 | contig 70974 bp, 42 predicted proteins | sample 812S3MmetaG_FD_121299 | JGI IMG/M metagenome (GOLD analysis project Ga0182030, IMG submission 121299) | Permafrost microbial communities from Stordalen Mire, Sweden - 812S3M metaG (Illumina Assembly) | ecosystem: Environmental > Terrestrial > Soil > Wetlands > Permafrost | place: Sweden...
ACGCGACGTTAAAACGAATGAATCAGCGAATGAACAACCAAAATCACCCTGAACTTGATGCCCCGAACGCCAACCATCCCGTTTCGTCGCCGATGCTCATCACCGTAACCGCCAAATTTCAAAAATATCCCTTGTTGCAGACATCACTCTAGGGATTTGGCTGGACCGTTACCCGGTAAAACTGTTGCGGTACATTGCCGATGGCATTGGTTTGACTGGTGATTGAGCCGATGGCCGTCAGGCTCGGCGGTACGTCAATCCAACTGGTGCCCATCAAATTGGTGCTGGACTGTAGTCCGTAGGTTGAACCTGTCACCGAGCTCCAGGCCACGGTGACAATCCCGTTGGTCAGACCTACCGAGAGGATCACCGGTGTCGGCGCCGCTGTCACCGTCAGTGTTCCGTTCACATAACTGAAAGTGTAATTCACCGCGCTCAACGTCCCATTGGTGGCAATGATGGAGTAAGGTCCCGCCGGACTGGCGGTTGTCGCCACGGTCGTCAAGCTCGGGCTTCCGCCCAGCACCGCCACCGTATCGCCATTTACAAAGCCATTGTAACTTGCCGTGAACACCGGGTTTGCCACACCGTAGATCCGGTTCGTGTTGTTCGCCGTCACGGTCAACGGCGCCAGATTTATCGTCAGCGTCCCATTCGTGAAGCTGAAGGCGTAATTGGTCGCGCTCAACGTCCCAATCGTGTTCGTAATCGTGTAGGTTCCCACCGGACTGTTGGTCGTCGCGCTGGTCGTCAAACTCGTCGCGCCGCTCAAAACGTTGGCGGTGTCGCCGTTCACGAAGCCGCTGTAGCTGACCGTGAACACCGGATTGGTTGCGCCGTAGAGCCGGTTCGTGTCGTTCGCCGTTACGACCAACGTCACAGGTGTCACGGTCAATTGTCCGTTCACATAGCCGATGGCGTAATTCGTCAACCCAGTTCCCACCGCGTTTGTCACCACGATGCTGTAAGGCGAGCCGTTCACACTGGCGCCCGCCACGGCACCTGCGCTGGTCAGGCTAGCGCCGATCACGGTGTCACTGTTCAGCAAGCCGCTTGTCGAAAATTCCGTGCCCGCGAATACCATGGTCTGGCCATACGCCTTGCTTTGATTGCTCGCGGTGATGGTCAACGCCGCCGGATTGATCGTCAGCGTGCCGTTCGTGAAGCTGAAGGCGTAATTCGTCGCGCTTAACGTCCCAATCGTGTTCGTAATCGTGTAAACGGCCGCCGGGCTGTTGGTCGTCGCACTGGTGGTCAAACTTGGTGCGCCGCTCAAGACGCTGGCGGTGTCGCCATTAAGAAACCCGCTGTAGCTCACAGTGAACACGGGGTTGGTGGCGCCGTAGGAGCGATTGGTGCTGTTCGCATTCACGGCCAACAACGCCGGGGCCACCGTCAGCGTCCCGTTCACATAGGTGATGATGTAGTTGGTCAACCCGGTGCCCACCGCGTTTGTCGGAACAATGCTGTAAGGCGAACCATTCACGGGTGCGCCCGCCGCCGCTCCGGCGCTGCTTAAACTGATACTGGCCACGATGTCATGGTTCTGCAGCCCGCCTGATGAAAACTCCGTTCCTGCAAATACCGCGGCCTGGCCATACGCCTTGCTGCGGTTGCTCGCGGTGATGGTCAACGCCGCCGGATTGATCGTCAGCGTGCCGTTCGTGAAACTGAAAGTGTAATTGGTTGCGCTCAACGTGCCGGGCGTGTTCGTGATGGTGTAGGCGCCCACCGGACTATTTGTCGTAGCGCTGGTCGTCAAACTTGGCGCGCCGGTCAAGACGTCGGCGGTGTCGCCATTGAGAAAGCCGCTGTAACTCACAGTAAACACCGGATTGGTTGCGCCGTAGAGCCGATTGGTGTTGTTCGCACTCACGGTCAGCACGGCCTGGGTCACGGTCAGGGTTCCGTTAACAAAGCTGAAGGTGTAATTGGTCGCGCTTAAGGTCCCAACCGTGTTGGTGATCGTATAGCTGCCCGCCGGGCTGTTGGTTGCGGCACCCGTCACGAGGGTGGGTGACCCGCTCAAGACATTGCCGGTGTCGTTGTTCACAAAGCCGCCATAGTTTGCTGTGAACACCGGATTGGTCACACCGTATGCGCGACTCCGGTTGCTAGCTGTCACCGTCAAGGTCGCCGGGTTGATCGTCAAGATTCCGTTCGTGAAGCTGAACAGATAGTTGCTGTTCGTCGCGATCAAGGTTCCGGCGCTCACGGCTATGGTATTAGTTCCCACCGGGCTGTTGGTCGTTGCGGTTGTGGTGATGGTCGGCAAACCGCTCAACACATTGGAGGTGTCGCCGTTGGCAAAGCCGCTGTAAGTCACCGTGAACACCGGGTTGGTCGCGCCGTACAGCCGGTTGGTATTATTCACTACCACGGTAATCACGTTGGTCACCTGCATCACCGTGATGGTCACGCTGGCCGCGCCCAGATTCTTCAACTTGTCGTTGGCTTGAAACGTAAAGCCGTCGGTTCCAAAAAAGCCGTTCGTGGGCGTGTAGGTGAAGCCGCCGTTGGTGCTCAAGCTCAACGTGCCGTTGGTCGGCCCGGTAAGCAGCGCGGCGGTGAGGTTGGTGCCCAAGACATCCAGCGCGCTGGCCAGCACGCCGGGAGCGGCCACCGTCAAGGCCGAGTATTGTCTGGCCGTGTAGCTGGAGTTCGGCACCAGCGGACTCACGATGACGTTGCTGACGGACATGATATAGGCGAGCGACCCGGCATACAGGCCCACGTCAATGCCGCCACTGGTCAAGGCGGGTTGGCCGTCAAACGCCCCGTTGTCCGCCAGGTTCGTGATCAAAGTGCCGTCGTAATAGGCAAAGACGTTGGTGCCTTGGAAGGCCAGTTTGACGTTGTGCCAGTTGGTGCCCATGCTGGGCAGGCGGATCAGGCTTTGATCGGTTTCCGCCGTCCATGATTCATATTTGATGATTTGCAGGGTGGCCGCGCCGGCGGCGACGCCATTCAGCGGTGGCCATGGGGAATTTTCGGGATAGACCCACACGTCATAGCGTGCGCCGGTGGCGGGGTTCAACCTCCCGCCAATGGCTCCGCCCCAAACATTGGTGGAAGGGAAGCGGAACTGCGCCTGCACGGAATAGTTCGTCCAGTTGGCGTTGTAATAAACGTAGCCGTAGTTGTTCAAACCACAGGTGCCGAACAAAACATTGTTGGTGATGTTCCAGGTGCCGATTTCGTTGATCCACGGGAAGATGTTGCCGCCATTGGCAGTGCGCGTGAAATTATCGTTGAACCATGCGCCAGGCGTGGTGACCAGCAGGGTCACGGTGGCCACGGCGGAAGTCGTCTGGCCGTCGGTGGCTTTGTAGGTGAAGGAATCTACACCGATAAAATTATTGGTGGGCGTGTAAGTGAAGCCGCCGTTGGTGTTCAGCAGCAGAATGCCATAGGTTGGCGCGCTGGCAAGCAGGGCTGTCAACGGCCCATTCCCGCTGGTGTCGTTGGCCAAAACACCGGCAGCCGGCACGTTCAAGACCGTTCCGGAAGTCACGGTGTAGGTGTCATTGCTCGCGGCAGCATTGGTAATGGTGACCGGATTGACCGTGATGGTCACGGTGGCAATGTTCAAATTGTTTGCCCCATCGTGCGGTTGGTACGTGAAGCTGTCCACGCCGACAAAATTATTTGATGGCGTGTAGGCAAAGCCGCCGTTGTTGGTCAGCGTCAACGTGCCGTGGGATGGCCCGGTAACAAGAGTTGCCTGAAGATTCACGCCAAACACATCCATGTCGTTGGCCAACACTCCCGGCGCTGGTATTCGCAAGGTGCTGTTTTGGTTCGCGCTGTAACTGTCGCTGGCAGCCAGCGGGACCACCACGACATTGCTGATGGAAAGCGTGTAGGCCGTCGGCGGCTGCGTCCACAGATCCGCGCTGATGCCGCCGCTCAAATAAGCTGCCTGTCCGTCAAACGACCCGTTGTCCACCACGTTGGTCACCTGTTTGCCGTCGAAATAGGCGAAGATGTTGCTGCCCTGGAATGCGAGGCCGAAGGTGTGCGGAATCGTGCCGACGCCGTTGGTCAGTGTCACGGTCTGCAAGGTCGCATAGCTGAAATCATTCCAACTGTGGAACTTCAAAACCTTCAGAATTGCTGTGCCGATGCCCGACCCGCCGGCCGAGCCTTCCGGATAAATCCATTCGCCGTAGTATGCGCCGTTGACCGGATCCACCAAGCGGCCACCGATGCCGCCGCCCCAGGCGTTGGTGTCGGAAAATTGGATCTGGCCCTGCACCAGATAATCCGTCCAGTTATTACTGACATAGGCGTTCCCGTAGCTGCTGAAGTCGCTGGTGCCGGCCAATAGATTATTGCTGATGCTCCAGCCGCCGGCCTGTTGGGTCCACGGCCAGAGGTTCGTGCGGTTAAAACCGTCCAGAAACAAGTCCGCCGCCGGCAGCACATCAATGGCCACTGTCGCTACCGCGGAGGTGGTCACTCCGTCGGTGGCTTGATAAATGAACGTGTCCATGCCGGTGTAGTTGTTGGTCGCGTGATAGCCGAAACCGCCATTGTTGGTCAGGGTCAAAATGCCGTGCGCCGGCTTGACCGACAGGATGGCAGTCAATGGCCCGCTGCCCGTGTCATTGGCCAGAATACCGGAGGCCGCCACGTTCAAAACGGCATTGGAGGCCACCGTATAAAAATCATTGTTCGCGGCGGCATTGATCACCGTCACCGGATTGACCGTGATGGTCACGGTGGTCACGTCCAGATTGTTTGCCCCATCGTGTGCTTGGTAGGTGAACGAGTCCGTGCCGTTAAAATTGTTCGCCGGTGTGTAGGCGAACCCGCCGTTGTTGGTCAGCGTCAGGGTGCCGTTCGCCGGTCCGCTGACCAAATTCGCTTGCAGATTTGATCCGAACACGTCGGTGTCGTTGGCCAGAACTCCCGGCGCGGAAACGTGCAGCGCGGTGTTCTGGTTCACGTTGTAATTCTCGTTTGCTGCCAGCGGAACCACCAAAATGTTGCTGACGGAAAAAGTGTAAGGCACGGTGAAGGTGTAAATGTCCGAACTGATGCCGCCGGTCAGATAAGCGCCCTGGCCGTCAAACGTCCCGTTGTCCAGCAGGTTCGTCACCTGCTTGTTGTCAAAATAGGCGAAGATGTTGCTGCCTTGGAACGCCAGCCCGAGCGTGTGCAAGTTGGTGCCGACACCGTTGGTCAAGGCCACCGTGGCCAGTGTGGCAAAGGCGACATCATTCCAACTGTGGAATTTAATCAGTTTCAATGCCGCGCCGCCGCCCAAGGCGCCGCCGGAGCCTTCCGGATAAACCCACGCCGCGTAATGCACGCCGTTCACCGGATCCACCAACCGCCCGCCGATGCCACCGCCCCAGGCGTTCGTCGTCGAGAATTGTATCCCGCCCTGCACCAGGTAATCCGTCCAATTGTTGCTCACATAAGCATTGCCGTAGCTGTTCAAGCTGCTGACGCCTTGCAACAAGTTGCTGGTGGTGTTCCACACACCGTCCTGTTGCGTCCACGGCCAGAGGTTCGTGCGGTTGAAACCATCCAAGAACAAGTCGGGAGCGGGCAACACATCAATGGCCGCCGTCGTCACGGCGGAAGTAGTCGTTCCGTCGGTGGCTTGATACGTGAATGTGTCCATGCCGGCGTAATTGTTCGTCGCGCGATAGCCGAAACTGCCATCGTTGGTCAGGCTCAAAACACCATGCGCCGGGCCACCTGCCAGAATGGCTGTCAACGGTCCATTTCCGCCGGTGTCGTTGGCCAGAAGGCCGGGCCCCGGCGTATTCAAAACCGAATTGGTGGGAACGATGTAAAAGTCATTGCCGCCCACGATTGCCTGCCCCCTGACGAAGCCGCAAGTCCACGCCATGCACAAAAATACAACAATGCCACGTTTCATAATTTTTTCTTAGGAGTTTCCGCCCTGTCCAATTTCTAGGCATTCACTTTATCACAAAGGCGGAAAATGGCAAATTTTGATACATAATATTTAAGTTTCATGAATTTTAACCATAAAGGCCAACAATAGTGGTGGTGCCGTGTTCCTAAGATTTCCGTCGGGGGCTTGCTTTGTGCGAGGCGAAAACTAAACTCCGCGCGCGTGTTGAATCTGAATTCGCTCAATCCCCAGCAGCGCCAGGCCGTGGAAACCCTCCACGGCCCGTTGCTGATCCTGGCCGGTGCGGGCACGGGCAAGACGCGCGTCATCACGTTTCGCATCGCCCACCTGATTGCCAGGGGCGTTGCCCCCGGCAACATTCTCGCCGTCACCTTCACCAACAAGGCCGCCCGCGAGATGCAAGAACGGGTGACCCGGCTTCTGCCAAAGTCGGTCGAAGGTCGGAAGTCGAGGGTCGAAGGCCGTGACACTCGACTCTCGTCGCTCGACGCTCGACCCACGATCTGCACGTTCCACTCGCTCTGCGTCCGCATCCTGCGCCAGCACATTGACCGGCTCGGCTACAAGCGCAATTTCGTGATTTACGACGAATCGGAACAGCTCAGCGCAGTCAAAAAGATTCTCGCCCGGATTTCCGCCAAGGGCGAGAAGGCCGATCCCGCCGCGGTCCTGGCGATGTTGAGCCGGTTCAAAAATGGCGGTGAACGGGCCGCGGTTTTTGCCGATGAGAGCATTCGCGCGCTGGCCCAGCACATCCGCACGCGCTACGAATCCGCCCTGCATGCCTGTAATGCCGTGGATTTCGATGACCTGATCCTGCTCACGTTGCGGCTGTTTTCCGAACATCCGGACGTGCTGGACGCCTGTCGCGCCAAATATACTTATGTCATGGCCGACGAATATCAGGACACGAATGCCGCACAGTTTCAACTGGTCCACGCGCTCACAGCCAAGCACCGGAATTTTTGCGTGGTGGGAGACGACGACCAGAGCATCTACGGGTGGCGGGGCGCTGAGGTGGGCAACCTGCTCGACCTCGAAAAGCATTTCCCCGAAGTCAAAATCATCAAGCTCGAGCAAAATTACCGTTCGACGACCACCATTCTTCAGGCGGCCAACGCCATCATCAAAAACAACGCGCGCCGGCGGCCCAAACAGCTTTGGTCAAGCAAAGGGCAGGGGAGCAAGATCGCCTTGTGCGCCTATCCGCATGATGAAGACGAGGCGCGCAACGTGGTGGAGCAGATTGAATTTGCCCGACGCGCCTACCGGGTGCCGTGGGCGGACAACGCCATCCTGTTCCGCACCAACATCCAGTCGCGCCCGCTCGAAACCGCGCTACGCTCGGCGGGCGTGCGCTATCATTTGATCGGCGGACAAAGTTTTTTCGACCGGCGCGAAGTCCGCGATTTCCTGGCCTACCTGAAGGTTTTCATCAATCCCCACGACGATGTCAGCTTGTTGCGCATCGCGAACGTGCCGGCGCGGGGGCTCAGCGATGTGACCATGGAACGCCTGCTCGGCGCGAGTCACGAGCGGAAAAGTTCCGTCTATGCCGCGATGAAAAGCCCGGTGGTGCAGACCAGTTTTCAAACCAAGACCCGCGAAAGCATCGAGTCGTTCCTCGAATTGATCGACCAGACCCGCGCGCAGCTAGGTGGGGCGGGCAGTCCTCTGCCCGCCGCAGACGGCGCGCACGGAGTGACGCGCCCTACCTTTAGTTTGCAGTCCTGGGGCGAACGGTTTCTGGAGGAGACCGGCTATTTCAACGAGCTGCGCCGTTCGGAGAAGGATTCGGAGGCCGGTGAAAGCCGCGTCCGCAATCTGCGGGAACTGGTGGCCACGCTGGACACTTTTGGCCAGCCGGGTGCGCCAATGGCCGACCGGTTGAACGTGTTTCTGGAAAACATTACGCTCGATTCGGAGCGCGAGGAGGAAAAGGAAAACGACGGCGATGCCGTGACGCTCATCACGGTGCATAGCTGCAAGGGGCTGGAGTTTCCGCGTGTTTACATCGTCGGGCTGGAGGAGGGTTTGTTCCCGCACTCGCGCTCGGCGGTCGAAGGCACGCTCGACGAGGAGCGGCGGCTGTTTTACGTGGCCGTGACGCGTGCCATGCAATTATTGACCATCAGCCATTGCGCCGGCCGGAAAAAATACGGCCAGCTCATGCCCTGTCACCCGTCGCGGTTTCTGAAGGAGCTGCCGCCGGAACTTATCGAGGAAGCCGGGGACAAGGAACCGGTCAACCAGGAAACTGGCAAAAAAATGTTCGACGTGATTCGCAGCGCCGTGGGTTGAAACCACGCCCAATTGTTGGGCCAGTGATTGTAACGTGAAGAAGGCTTAACACGTGCTCGGAGTTTGGCCATCCACGCCGGCAAGGATTCTGGTTGAAGATTTTTTTGGCAAACCGCGGAAAACAGGTTAAGCAAGCAGGGTGAATAAATTATGTTGGTTGCTTCTGCTCGTGCTGCTGGTTCTGGGCACGACAGGCTGCGGCACCTACATGGCCCACCGGATGGTCCAGGCACCGAACACGTATCCCCAGTGGTTCGCCCCCAAGGCGCCCGTGACGGTGGCTTTCAGCCCCATGTTTCTCACGAACTTTGCCAGGCAATTTGTGGAAGTGGGACCGCCAGCGGCGCGGTTGAGTTATCGTATCGTCGAGCCGGCGGATTACGACCTCAAGGTTTCCTCGACCAACTGGCTGGAACGTGGCCGGAGGCAGTTCAAGTTTGATTTTCATGCTGACGTGCCGGGCCGGACGAATCGCTGGACTTCGGCGCCACGCGGCACGGTGGTCTTGCTGCATGGCTACGCGCTGGCCCAGTTTTCGATGGCGCCCTGGGCATTGCGGCTGGCGCAGGAAGGCTGGCGTTGTGTCTTGGTGGACCTGCGCGGACACGGCAAATCCACCGGCAAACAGATTTATTACGGCATCCGGGAAACGGACGACCTGAGCCAGCTCCTGGACCAACTGGCGCGTGACGGCCGATTGAAGGAACCCGTGGTGGCGTTCGGTGAATCCTACGGCGCGGTGCTTGCATTGCGATGGGAGACGGTCGAACCGCGCGTTGGTACGGTGGTGGCCATCACGCCGTACGCTGGATTGTCCAATGTCGTCCTGAACCTCGGTAGCGAATATGCCGGCTGGATGCCGAAAATTTTTATCAGGGCCGGATTGAAAAAACTGCCTTCAGTTTTGGAGATATCCGCCGGGGAACTCGATCCGACGACCACGATGGCGCGGCATCCGGTCACCGCACTTTTTGTGGCGGCGGAGCAGGATCAAATCGCGCCGGTGGCCGACGTGAGAAAATTGCAAATGCTGGCAGCTCCCGGAAGCAGACTGGTTGTGGTGCCTGGAGCCACGCACGAGGCAGTGACCTACTTTTTTTCCGACCTTGTCCCGCCGGTGTTGGCGTGGCTGCCGGAGGCAGACGGGCAGGGAAATGTCACTGTCCGCGAGGCAAAATAATTCACATCAAGGTGTTATTCGCCTTGGGCTTTTGATTTTGTCCCGTCAAGTTGAGCGGAGAAATCTTGCCAAAATCCGATGGTGCAGTAATCATCGGTTCATCCGGTCACCACTTGACAATTTATGATTACCCGTTGTCTCTTCAACCGATTCCTGGTTGTGTCATTTTTGATGCTTTCATCATTCATCATCGAAGCGTCCAATGACACCGCGCTTTTCAATGTCCGCAACTACGGGGCTGCCGGCGATGGCAAGCATCTGGAAACCGCCGCCATCAACAAAACCGTTGCGGCCTGTGTCAAGGCTGGCGGCGGCACGGTCTATCTGCCGCCGGGAAAATATTTGACCGGCACCATCGTGTTGAAAAGCCATGTGACACTGGATTTGGACGCAGGCGCAACAATTCTCGGGAGTGAAAGCCCCGACGATTACCCGACGTGCAAGGACCCTTGGGGCGGCGACCGGGCGGAAATCTCCTCTTTGATTTACGCGGAAGACGCGGAAAACCTCACCATCACCGGTCGCGGCACCGTCAACGGCCAGGGCCAGATTTGGTGGAAGCGGCAGTGGCTCATGGAACCCAAGAGAGGCATGCCCGGGGCAAAAACCCCCGAAGAGTTTGCCGAGGTGAAAAAAATATCCCGCGGCCGGCCGCAGTTGATCCGGCTGGTCCGTTGCAACGATGTGGTTATTGAGCACCTGAATTTGACCAATTCACCGAGTTGGAACATCCATCCGCTTTTCTGCAACTTCGTGCGCGTGGACGGCGTCACCATTTCCACGCCGGTACCGTCGCCGAATACGGACGGCATCAATCCTGATAGCTGCCGGGACGTGCAGATTATCAATTGTCATATTGACACCGGCGATGACTGCGTGACGTTGAAATCCGGCATTGACGAAAAGGGCCGGCGCATGGGCCGGCCGGACGAGAACATCACGATTGCCAATTGTGTGATGAAAAAAGGCCATGGCGGTGTGACGATCGGCAGCGAAATGTCCGGCGGCGTGCATAATATCACCGTGGCCAATTGCGTGTTTCAAGGCACGGACATCGGGATTCGCATCAAGGCGCAGCGCGGCCGTGGCAATGTGGTGGAAGGCCTGACTGTGGCGAACATCGTGATGCAGGACGTGCCGCATCCGTTCACCATCACGACGTTTTATCATGGCGACGACAAGCCCGGGGATGTTTTTCCCGTGGATGAAGGGACGCCGCATTTCCGAGATTTTCTGTTCAGCAATATCACGGCCCGGGGTGCCGAGGACGCCGGCAGCATTACCGGCCTGCGGGAATTGCCAATTGAAGACATTTCATTCAACCACGTTCACATTCAGGCCGCCAAAGGGTTCACCTGCACCAATGCCCGGGAAATTTCCTTCCTCGACGTCGTCATCAACACCAGCGAAGGTCCGGCTTTGATCCTGCGCAATGCCACGGATATTGATTCCTCGCGATTGCGGACCCAGGTGCCACACAAAGACGTTCCGCTGGTGGATTCCGGCGCGTCAGTCAGCCAATAGCCAGACCGGTCATTATTTCAAACGCGGGTTCCTGCCATCGCGGCTTGCTTCACTGCGGCAGTTTGTGGCTTAATGAGTCCCCGTGAACGCGATTGGCATCATTCCCGCACGTTACGCTTCAACGCGGTTTCCCGGCAAACCGCTCGCCCTCATCGCCGGCAAGCCCCTGATCCAACACGTCGTTGAACAATGTCAGAAAGCCAGATTGCTGAGCGAAGTCATCGTGGCCACGGACGATACGCGGATCTGGGAGGTGGCGCAGAATTTCTGCCGCGTGGAGATGACCCGGCCGGAACATCCCAGCGGCTCGGACCGCATTGCGGAAGTCGCAGGCCGCTGCAAGTGCGATGCCGTGGTGAACATCCAGGGCGACGAGCCTCTGATTGACCCGGCGGTAATAGACGCGGTGGCCGGCGCCCTCGAGCACAATGAAATGTCCACCGCCGCCACGCGCATCAAAAATCCGGAGGAACTCGACAATCCCAACGTCGTAAAAGTCGTTGTCAATGTCGCCGGCCGCGCGTTATATTTTTCGCGGCGCACGATTCCGTATCTGCGCGAGGCCGCCAGTGGTTCGACGAGCGAACAGTTGGCGGCGTTTCCTTTTTTGAAGCATCTGGGCATTTACGGCTACCGGCGCGAGACGCTGTTGCGGCTGGTGAAATTCCCGGTGTCGCCGCTGGAAAACGCGGAGAAGCTGGAGCAGTTGCGCGCGCTGGAAAACGGCATCGGCATCGCGGTCGTGCAGGTGGATTACGACAGCATCGGCGTGGACGTGCCGGAAGATGTGAAACGCGTTGAAGAAATTTTGGAAAAGATTTAGCCACGGATTAACACAGATTTTGAAGACGCAAATAAATTTACTTGTTCTATTGCTGTTCACATTTCTTGTTCTAACACAGGGGTGTGAAAAGCAGGAATCAGATTTCCAACCGCTTTCTGGCGGATTTGGCGTCGTCACAAAAGCGATTGGCATAGATTCTGGCCCGGGAGCAAAGTTGTTTTACAAAGACGCCAGTGGAAAGTTGACTCTCATTTGGCCATTTTTCGGACTCAACGAAGAACCGATGCTGTTTACGAACGACATGGCGTTTTTGGTAGGCGATATGCCGGACGATAAAAGAAGGTTTGGCGGAAGTGTGATATACCTGGCCGTTCAAGCACCCGGACCTGCTTTGGATGTTTCCGAAGACATCTTGAAACTTTGGGCGGAATCGGAAAAATTGGATTATCAGAAAGTGAGGGGGCAATATGCGCCATCGGAATTGAAAGCCGCCCCGGACGGGATTGAGGTGCAATATCTACGTCTAAATTATGATGACACGAATTTGCCGGCGACCTATGTGATGAGCTGGCAGCAGGTCTCGAACCTGATTCAAAATATTAAACGAACGGGGAAAAAGCGGATCATGGAAATGCCGCACGTGGTTTACCTGAAAAATTATTACGGCCCCGATACCTTGGGCGCTGCAGACATGCCTGTCTATCGAAATACCAATTACTATAGAACGGGCAACCACTAAACAGTGAGAAACATGGATGTTTTGTTCGCAGCTAAAATCTTTTTTAAATGAAATTCATATTTGTAACCGGCGGCGTGGTGAGTTCGCTCGGCAAGGGTTTGACTGCCGCCGCGCTCGGCACGCTGCTCGAAAACCGCGGCCTGAAGGTCGCGCTGCAAAAATTCGATCCGTATCTCAATGTGGACCCCGGCACGATGTCGCCATATCAGCACGGCGAGGTTTATGTGCTCGACGACGGCGCGGAGACCGACCTAGACCTCGGCCATTACGAGCGATTCACGAACGTCAAGCTGTCGCGGCTGAACAACCTGACCAGCGGCCAGGTTTACCAGACCGTGCTCAACAACGAGCGCGAGGGAAAATATCTCGGCAAGACCGTCCAGGTGATTCCGCACGTCACGGACGAAATCAAAAACCGCATCCACGTCCTCGCCGAAAAATCCAAGGCTGACGTCGTCATCACGGAGATTGGCGGCACGACCGGCGACATCGAAGGCCTGCCTTTTCTTGAAGCCATTCGTGAGTTCGCGTTGGAGGTCGGATACAACAACGCGATTTTTCTGCACGTCACCTATGTGCCGTTCATCAAGGCCGCCGGCGAGTTGAAGACCAAGCCGACGCAGCAGTCGGTCGCCAAACTGCGCGAAATCGGCATCATGCCGCACGTCATCGTCTGCCGCTGTGAAAAGCCGCTCGACAAGGAGCTGCGCCAGAAAATTTCCCTGTTCTGCAATGTCCCGGTCGAGGGAGTCATCGAGGAAAAGGACGTTGACCATTCCATTTACGAGGTGCCGTTGATGCTTCAACGCGAGCGGCTCGACGACTTGGTCTGCCGGCTGTTGCATCTCACCACGCCCGTGCCGAACATGACGCACTGGCAGGAGATCATCCGCAAACTTATCGCGCCGCAACATCGCGTGCGCGTCGGCGTGGTCGGCAAATACATCGGGCTGCAGGACGCCTACAAATCCGTGTACGAGGCGATCATCCACGGCGGCGTCGGCAACGATTGCGGCGTGGAGATCGTGCAGGTGGATGCCGAGGAGCTCGAAAAAGAAGGCGCGGACAAAAAATTGAAGGGCCTCGGCGGCATCTTGGTTCCCGGCGGTTTCGGCGAGCGCGGCATCGAAGGGAAAATTCTCGCGGCGAAATACGCCCGCGAAAACAAAATTCCCTACCTCGGCCTCTGCCTCGGCATGCAGATCGCCACCATCGAGTTTGCGCGCAATGTTTTGAAACTGGCGAAAGCGCACTCGACCGAGTTTGACGCCGCCACGCCGCATCCAGTCATTGCGATGCTCGACGAACAGCGCAAGGTGACGAAAAAAGGCGGCACGATGCGGCTGGGCGCGCAGCCCTGCCAACTCGCGCTGGGCACGAAAGCAGCGGAGCTGTACGGCTCGTTCGTCATCAACGAACGCCACCGCCATCGCTACGAATTCAACAACGCCTACCGCGAGAGATTTGAAAAGGCCGGCTTTGTGTTCAGCGGCCTTTCGCCCGACGGCAAGCTGGTGGAAGTCATCGAACTCAAGGACCATCCGTTTTTCATCGCGAGCCAGTTCCATCCGGAGTTTTTGAGCAAGCCGCACCAGCCGCATCCGTTGTTCAAGGGTTTCATTGCTGCCGCGCATGCGAGCATTCACAACCGGCCGCTGTGAGTTACGCCGAGGCCATTCAATTTCTTTACGGCTTGCGGCTTTTTGGTGCGAAGTTCGGTCTGGAAAACACCTTCAAGCTCGCCGGATTGGCGGGCAATCCGCAGAAACGGCTCCGTTTCATCCATGTTGCCGGCACCAATGGCAAGGGTTCGACGTGCGCGATGCTTGAAAGCATTTATCGCGCTGCCGGATTGCGCGTTGGACTGTTTACCTCGCCGCATCTGGTTTCGTTTCGCGAACGGATCCAGGTCAACCGCCGGCTGATCAGCGAGGCCGACGTGGTGCGGCTGGTCGAACAAATGCAGCCGTGGTTCCAGACATTTCCGGCCGACCATCATCCCACCTTTTTTGAAGTCGTCGCCGTGATGGCGTTAAAATTCTTTGCGGAACAGAATTGCGATCTGGTGATCTGGGAAACCGGCCTCGGTGGTCGGCTGGATGCCACAAACATTGTCACGCCCCTGGCCAGCGTCATCACCAACGTGCAGTTCGATCACCAGCAATGGCTTGGTGACACCCTCGGCAAAATTGCCTTTGAGAAGGCGGGCATCATCAAGCCGGGTGTGCCGGTGATCACTTCCGCGGAAGAACCGGAGGCGCTTGCGACCATCGAAAAAACGGCGCGGGAGAGAAATGCGCCGCTCACGGTTGTGACGGCGGATGTGAATCCGCCGCAAACCGCCAAAATTTCAGTGGCGCTCTCACGAGCCGCCGCCACGCTGCCATTACCCGGCGAGCATCAGCGGTTAAACGCCGAGCTTGCGCTGGCAACGGTGGAAGTATTGCAGAATAAAATTCCTGTGAGCGCTGCCGCCATGCGCACCGGTTTGGAATCTGTGAACTGGCCGGGACGGTTGCAATTGGTCATCCGGCCATCCGGCCAAAAAATCCTGCTCGACGGCGCCCACAACGTGGCTGGGGCCCAGGCCCTGCGCGAGGCCCTGGAGAAAGGGTTTACGGCGGGGAAACGGACGCTGATTTTGGGTGTGTTGCAAGACAAGGATTGGCGGCACATTTGTGACACCCTCGCGCCGCTGGCGGCGCGGATTGTGGCGGTTCGGGTTTCCAGTGAACGCACCGCCGACGCCAACGAACTGGCGGCGGCCTGCCGCGTGGCGAATGCGGCGGCGGAAGTCACGACCGTTGATTCCATGTCCGGAGCGCTGGAAAAAAGTGCGGACGACGAATTCGTGGTGGTCGCCGGCTCGCTTTATCTGGTCGGCGAGGCGTTGGAGATCCTTGGCCTTGCGCCCGGCAAAAGCGAGCGGGCGTTGAACGAATGGCAGATGGCTTCGCATCCGGTGCCGGTCCGGCGATAATAATTTTTTAAACAAAGACGTAGTATAGCTTATATTTACTTAACCTCTATTGACGTTTTCGAAACAAATTCGGTAGGCTTTTGTTATGGCTTACGCTGATACTCTCCCAAAGCAACGCGGCTTTGGCGAAACGACGCGCCCCGATGCCTGGTGGCTTCAGCCGCTGGTGGTGTTCCTCGGCTTTTCCGCTTTCATCATTTACTCCACCTGGGCGGCGTTTAACCCGCTGTCGAACGGCCTCTGTGCCTACTGGTTCAACGGCAACGGTGCGAATTATTTGTCGCCGTTTTTCTCGCCGGAAATCTTTGGCTGCTCGCCCCATGCGATTTTTGGCCCGAAACCAGGCTGGTGGCCAGCTTGGCTGGCTTTCTCGCCCGCGTTTCTGGTCTTGTGGGCCCCGGCGGGTTTCCGCTTCACCTGCTATTATTATCGCGGCGCGTATTACAAGTCGTTCTGGGCCGACCCGATCAACTGTGCCGTCGGCGAACCGCGCAAAGCGTTTCTTGGCGAACGCTCTTTCCCGCTCATTCTCCAGAATGTTCACCGCTATATGTTTTATTTGGCGGCCCTGTTCATCGTGATCCTTTCCTATGATGCTTGGCTGGGAATGTGGTTCACTGACCTGACCGGCAAGGAACATTTTGGCATCGGCGTGGGAACGATTGTGTTGATGTTGAACGCGATTTTTCTCGGCCTCTACACTTTCGGCTGCCACTCGTTGCGGCATCTGATTGGCGGTTTCCTTGATTCCAAATCCAAGGCGCCGACCTGCGCGAAAGCCTACAACTGCGTGAGCTGCCTCAATACACGGCACATGATGTGGGCTTGGATAAGTCTGTTCTGGGTCGGCTTCACGGACGTTTATGTCCGGCTTTGCGTCACGGGCAAAATCCCCGATTTCATTTTGTTTAAATTCTAAATCCACGACCCCATTTGCCTGTGGCCACCAACTACGAAATCTTTGAATACGACGTGCTCGTCATCGGCGCTGGCGGCGCGGGACTCCGCGCGGCCATCGAGGCCTCGGCCGCCGGCGTGAAGGTCGGCCTGGTTTGCAAATCGCTGCTTGGCAAGGCGCACACCGTCATGGCCGAGGGTGGCATGGCGGCGGCGATGGGCAACGTGGACGACCGCGACAACTGGAAGGTCCATTTCGCCGACACGATGCGCGGCGGCCAATACGTCAACAACTGGCGCATGGCCGAGCTGCACGCGAAGGAGGCCTCGGCGCGAGTTTATGAACTCGAAGCCTGGGGTGCGGTGTTCGACCGCACCAAGGACGGGAAAATTCTCCAGCGTAATTTTGGCGGACATCGCTATCCGCGCCTCGCCCATGTCGGCGACCGCACCGGATTGGAACTGATCCGCACATTGCAGGATCACGGGATCCATCAGGGCATCACTGTCCACATGGAATACACGATTGTCACGCTGCTCAAAGATGGCGACCGGGTGGTGGGCGCGTTCGGCTACGATCGCGAGCGGGGGCGTTTCAAGATTTTCAAGTCCAAGGCGGTGGTGGTTTGCACGGGCGGCCTCGGTCGCGCTTACAAAATTACGAGCAATTCCTGGGAAGGCACCGGGGACGGCGTGTCGCTGGCATACCACGCGGGCGCGGAACTGCTGGACATGGAATTCATCCAGTTTCACCCGACCGGCATGGTCTGGCCGCCGAGCGTCATGGGCCTGCTGGTGACCGAAAGCGTGCGTGGCGAAGGCGGCGTGCTGCGGAACAAGGACGGCAAGCGGTTCATGTACGACGACATCCCGGACAATTACAAGTCGCAGACTTCGACCGATCCGGAGGAAGGCTGGCGTTACACGCAGAACGATAAAAACGCCAAGCGTCCGCCGGAACTGCTCACGCGCGACCACGTGGCCCGCTGCATCAACCGCGAAGTGAAGGCCGGTCGCGGCAGTCCGCACGGCGGTGTGTTTCTCGACATTGCCTGGATCAAGGAAAAAATTCCGAACGCGGCGGAACACATCAAGAAGAAGCTGCCGTCCATGTATCATCAGTTCAAACAACTGGCGAATCTTGATATCACGAAAGAGCCGATGGAAGTCGGGCCGACGACGCATTACGCCATGGGCGGCATCCGGGTGAATGGCGATACGCAGATGACCAATATTCCCGGATTGTTCGCCGCCGGCGAATGTGCTGCCGGATTGCACGGGGCCAACCGCCTGGGTGGCAATTCGCTTTCCGACCTGATTGTGTTCGGCAAACGCGCGGGCGAATACGCCGCAAAATACGCGAAGGAACACGGCGCCGGTAAGGTCAATGATGCGCAGATTGAGGCCGCCGCCCGTGAAGCTCTGGCGCCATTCGAGCGCGGTGCAAAATCGGGCGGAAGCGCCGATGGCCCGTATCAGGTCCAACACGAATTGCAGAGCATGATGCAGGAACTGGTCGGCATTGTGCGGCGCGAGGATGAAATGTCCCGGGCACTCGACGGCATCGGCAAGCTGAACCAGCGGGCCGGCCAGGTCGCCGTTTATGGCCATCTGGAATACAATCCGGGCTGGCACACGGCGATTGATTTGAAGCATCTGCTCACGATTTCCGAGGCCATCACGCGCTCGGCGCTGGACCGCAAGGAAAGCCGCGGCGGCCATTTCCGCGAGGATTTCCCGAACAAGGACGCGGCGGCGGCGAAATATAACAACGTCATCTTGAAAGGCGCTGATGGCGCGATGCAGTTGCGCCGGGAGCCGATTCCGGAAATGCCGGCAGAATTGAAACAAGTCATCGAGGAGATGAAATGAACAAGACGGTCACTTTCAGAATCTGGCGCACGGACGCCAACGGCGGCGGAAAGTTTGTGGATTACACCACGGAGGTTTCCGAAGGCATGGTCGTGCTCGACGTCGTTCACAAGATCCAGGCGGAGCAGGCCAACGACCTGGCCTGCCGCTGGAATTGCAAGGCCGGCAAGTGCGGCTCCTGTTCGGCGGAAATCAACGGCGTGCCGCGGCTCATGTGCATGACCCGGCTCGACATGATCCCGATTGACAAGCCCGTGACCATTGAGCCGATGCGCGCGTTTCCCAGCCTGCGCGACCTGACGACGGATGTTTCCTGGAATTTCCGTGTCAAAACCAAGATCAAGAAATTTAATCCGCGGAAACCTGATGCCGCCGATGGCACCTGGCGGATGCAGCAGGAAGACGTGGACCGCGTGCAGGAATTTCGCAAGTGCATCGAATGCTTCCTTTGCCAGGACGTCTGCCACGTGCTGCGCGACCATCACAAGCACGACGAATTCATCGGCCCGCGTTTTCTGGTTTACACCGCCGCGCTGGAAATGCACCCGCTCGACACGGAAGACCGGCTGCCGGAATTGAAACAGGCGCACGGCATCGGCTTTTGCAACATCACCAAATGCTGCACGAAGGTCTGCCCGGAAAACATCACCATCACCGACAACGCCATCATCCCCCTGAAGGAGCGCGTGGTGGATGAATTCTACGATCCGTTCGGCTGGCTCTGGAAGAAATTGCGGCCGAAAGGTTGAGCCAGACCGGGCGCCCGCAAAATACTCGTTCCGGACTTTCTCGTTCGGGGCCTTCGCTCTGTTAACTCTGTTTGCTCCGGTTCAACATCAAGCCGGTCTTGGAATCAATAGACCGGATGGTTTTGGGCAATTCCCTGAATCATCTCCTCGGCGTGAGCGCGAAGTCTTTCGTCCACATTCGGCAGCAGCAGCGGTTGCAGGGTGAGGCGGGCGGCGGTCAGATTTCGGTTTCTCAGTTGCACCTGCGCCAGCGCAAACAAATACGACTGGTTTTCGGGTTCCAGTTGGATGGCGCGCTGCAGGTGCTGTTCTGCCAACGCGAGGTTTTCGCCCTGGACCATCTCGAAGAAGCCCAACAGTTCATGCGTCGGACCAAAATCCGGCATCAGCGCGAGTGATTTCTGGAGTTCGCCGCGAATCTCCGCTGCCGCCACGTTGTTGAGCGGAGCATAGCGGTCCTGGGCATCCGCCGTGAGCCGGTACCGTTCCCGGGCATGGATATAATATGCCAGGAAACTGGTCGAATCACGCTGGATCGCTTCCTGCAATTCGCGCAATGCTTCATCATGCTGCCCGCGATCGGCGGCGAGCAGACCCAATCCTTCGTAGGGCAGGGGGCCGGCGGGCGCGAGCTTTTGCGCCTGTTTGAAATATGACGCGGCGGCTTCCAACCGGTTGACCCGGAGAAGTTCGTCACCAAGCCGGAAATAATTTTCCACGGGTGTGATGACCCGCGTCGTCAGGGTGATCGGAGCGGAGATGTCGGCCGGCAACGTCAATTCAATCGGTGCGAACCGGTCTTGCTGGAGGTAGCGCCGAAACTCGGCTTCAATCGCCGGCAGGCTCGTCTGCAATGCGTTGGTGAAGGCCGGGATCGGCAGTTGGCCCTCCCGGAGAAGTTGGGTGAATTGTCCGAAACGGGCCTGATACGCGGGATTGTCGCCGGCCATCAGGAAGTGGGTGAGCAGCCAGGATTCGGCGTAAAATATTCCCTGGCGGCTGCTCTCGTTATATTGGGGCGAGTCGTGAGTCACGGCAAACAACTCGGCCAGCGGCATGAGCGGTTGTTGTGCCAGCAGGCGGAGATGATGATCAATCGGTTTGCCAATGCGGGCGTTGTAACCGGTCGTTTCGAAGGTGGAATAAATCTCGGCCATTCCTTCCTTCAGCCAGAGCGGCCAGATCGGGTCGTTATGGCGGAACAGCAGATGGGTGTATTCGTGAAAGATGATTTCCATGTCTGTGGCGGCCGAGTTGGTGCCTGGCAGGGCGAGAACAATCAAATTTTCGTCGCTGCCACGTTGGAAGAAGGCCGCCAGGTTGGCGGGTTTTCCCTGGTAAAGAGGCAGGAACGGCATCATTGATTCATGGTCGGGAAAGGCCATCACAACAATGGGCGGGGAAGCCACCGCCTTGACCCCGGCCAGCAGCGTATAAGCCTCGCAAAACTGTTCCAGACGTGCGGAAAGTTTGTAAACGTCCTGCGGTGCGCCACAACTGTAGATGTTGAAATGGGTGGTGCGGGTTTCAAACCAGTGCCTCTGCACGAGCGGCACGTTATCTGATTGGCCCAAGGCGGTGTAAATTTCCAGTCCCCAAACCAAGGCCAAAATCAAAATGGGGCGGCGGATCATAGACCCGATGACTTTAAAGGATCATTGAAGAATTGTCACTTGTCGCCATTGAACTTGCGATGGAGGAATGCTGCGGTTGTGGTTTCTGCGAGCGAGTGTAAAATGGTGCGCGGTACAGGACTTGAACCTGTGACCCCTACCGTGTCGAGGTAGTGCTCTACCAACTGAGCTAACCGCGCGTTGGGCTGACTAAGCTGACAGTCCGGCCGCCTGTTGGCAAGCGCGAATTGGGCAACAACGGCCGGTTTAAGTGCAGAATTCTCAAACATTTCTGCAAAAGACGTATGGCGTTCGGAGCAGTGCTTCTGGTATCTTGCTTATCATAAGCAAACAATTATGAGCAAGTTTTTACCGCTGGGGAAATTTTCATTTGGCATGGGTGACCGTTTTGCGCATCAGGGCAAGGCGCAACTCCGCGCGTGCATTCTCGCCACGGAGCTGGGTGCGCATTTTGTGCCCGTCTGGAACAAGTCGAACCGCGAACACATGTTCATCGGCACCGAACCGTCCAGCTTGCGCGCCGAAGCCGATGCGGCCGTGAAGGCGCTCGGCTGGAAAAATGCCTATCACGTGGACGCCGACCACATCCGGCTCGAAACCGTTGACCGTTTCATCGCGCCTTCGGATTTCTTTACGATTGACGTGGCCGACAGCATCGGCAAACCCGCCGCCGCCGCTGATGTGAAGGCGTTCGCGGATCGTCATCCCGAACTGGTTGGCACGCTTTCCATCCCGCACATCAACCATCCGTTTGCCATCACCCGCGCCGAAGTCGAACGGGTCGCCAATAAATTTCTCCTCGCGGTGCAGGATGCGGGGAAAATTTACCAGCACATTGTCAAAGCCAAGGGTGCCGCGAATTTCATCACCGAGGTTTCGATGGATGAAACCGACAGCCCGCAGACGCCGCCGGAACTGCTCATCATTCTGGCTGCGCTGGCCGATCAAAAAATCCCGCTCCAGACCATCGCCCCGAAATTCACCGGGCGTTTCAACAAGGGCGTAGACTATGTCGGCGATGTAAAACAATTTGAGAAGGAATTCAACGAGGACCTTGCGGTCATCGCATTTGCCGTCAAAAAATACGGGCTGCCCGCGTCGCTCAAGTTGAGCGTGCATTCCGGCAGCGACAAGTTTTCGATTTACGAACCGATACGCCGTGCGCTGAAGAAGTTTGACGCGGGCGTACACATCAAGACGGCCGGCACCACCTGGCTCGAAGAATTGATCGGCCTCGCCGAAGCGGGCGGCGACGGCCTTGAAATTGCCAAGGAAATTTACGCCTACGCGATTGAGCACGTGGACGAATTCTGTGCGCCGTACGCGACGGTCATTGACATTGACAAGAACAAGCTGCCCAGCGCCGCCGCGGTGAACGGCTGGAGTTCGCACCAGTTTGTTTCCGCCCTGCGTCATGACCAGAAGTGCAAGGACTTCAACCCGAGCTTCCGCCAGTTGCTGCACGTCAGCTTCAAAGTGGCGGCCAAGAAAGGCGACCGTTATCTCAACGCGCTTAAGAAGCACGAAGCGGTCATTGCCAAAAACGTCACCGAAAACCTGTTCGACCGGCACATGAAACCGCTGCTGCTCGGCAAATAACGCCAGTCATTTATGCCATTCATTCACGAAGATTTTTTGCTGGCCACCAAGGCGGCCCGCAGGCTCTATCACAAGTACGCCGAACCCGAGCCAATTTTTGACTATCACTGCCACATTTCGCCGCGGGATATTGCCACCAACCGCCAGTTCAAAAATCTTTTTGAAATCTGGCTCGAAGGCGACCATTACAAATGGCGGGCCATGCGTTCCAACGGAGTTTCGGAGCGCTTTTGCACCGGCGACGCGTCGCCTTACGAAAAATTCAAAGCTTGGGCGGCGACCGTGCCGCGCACGTTGCGCAACCCGCTTTATCATTGGACGCACATCGAACTGAAACGTTACTTTGGCATTACCGACCTGCTCGATGAAAAGACCGCCGACGCGATCTGGAAGAAGGCGAATGAGAAACTCGCCACGCCGGCGCTGACCACGCAGGGCATCCTGAAGAAATTCAAGGTCCAGGTCGTTTGCACCACGGACGATCCGGTGGACAACCTGCAATATCACCGGTTGTTTGCGTCCCAAGGCCATCCGACCAGGATGTTGCCCGCGTTCCGGCCGGACAAGGCGCTGGCCGTGAACCAGCCGGCCGGTTTCAACAAGTGGATCGAACAGCTCGCCGCCGCCAGCAACATTGACATCAACAGTTTCGGAGCGTTTCAAACCGCGCTGAAAAAACGCCACGACTTTTTCCATTCACAGGGCTGCCGTCTGTCCGACCACGGTATGAACCACTGTTTTGCAGATTTTTGTTCCGAGAAGGTCGCCGCCGGAATTTTTGACAAGGCGCGGCGCGGCGAAGCGGTTTCGGTCCAGGAACATGGCCAGTTTGCCGCCTACCTGATGCTCTTCTTCGGCCAGCTCGACGCCAAGCGCGGCTGGACGAAGCAGCTGCATCTCGGCGCGTTGCGCAGTGCCAACACCCGGCTGCTCAAACAAATTGGCCCGGACTCGGGTTTTGATTCCATCGGCGATTTTCCGCAGACGCAGACGCTCGCGGCCTACCTCGACAAGCTTGATTCGGAAAACTCCCTGCCCAAGACGGTCATTTACAACCTGAACCCGGCGGACAATTACGCCTTCGCCACGATGATCGGGAATTTCCAGGACGGCACGATTCCCGGCAAAATCCAGTTTGGTTCCGGCTGGTGGTTTTTGGACCAGAAGGAAGCCATGGAGTGGCAGATGAACGCCCTGTCAAATCTCGGCCTGCTTTCCCGCTTCATCGGCATGATCACGGACTCGCGCTCGTTCATGTCGTATCCGCGCCATGAATATTTCCGCCGGACGCTTTGCAATCTGATCGGGCGGGACGTGGAAAAGGGCGAGCTGCCGGACGATGAAAAGCTCCTCGGACCGATGATTCGCAACATCTGCTACGCCAATGCCGAACAGTACATGGCCTTTCCGCTGGCAGAAACTGCCGCCCACCGCCGCCCGTTTCCGGCCCGGGCGAAATAACCCGCACCTGGTGCTGGCGGTTGCGGCGCCGGGCCCGGCCTCAAAACCGGCGGGGCGGCGACAGGGAATTTGAACATGGCAACGCGGCCGCCCGATTCAAAACCAGGCGCCCGGTTTTCATAAAACCGTCCCCACAAAAGCGAAAGCATATTTTTCAAAAGTGCCTTTTTTTCAAATATCTTTGCAAAGCTTATCGCTTTTCTTTGCCAACAATGATGTTAATGTAGGAAATAAATCACACGCAAATTTGAACCCAAAAAATCATTGTGGGCTTGTCTCCTGCGTATTGCGCCGTTGCCCGGTTGGAGGTGGCGTGGTTGGGTGTTTTCGTCCGCCGCCGCATCGTGGGCAAGGTGAATGCGCCGGATGTGCCAGGCAGGGGATAGTTTGCGGATTGTCCTGAAGATGGTATATTAAATTCAAGACCATAAAATGTCGCATCCAAGCTAAAAATGTTATCCTGACAAATCTTGAACAAAACGATCTCTTACCCACCCAGCCCAATGATCATTTCAAATATGCATAAATACCGAAATAACCGAAACGAGCTTCATTCCGGCGCGCCCAGCTGCCGCCGGTCCCGGGGGTTCACATTGATCGAACTGCTTGTCGTCATCGCCATCATCGCGATTCTGGCGGCGCTTCTGTTGCCCGCCCTGTCTGCGGCCAAAGAGAAGGCCATGCGGGTCGCCTGCGCGAGCAACTTGAAGCAAGTTGGCGTCGGTGCGGAGGTGTATGCCGGGGAGAACAATGATTACCTGCCTCAAATAAGTTGGAAGGATTGCAACAGTGGTGGAAATCCATGGCAGACGTATGAAGCCTGCCGTCTTGCAGCCGCCGGCAGCAAACAGATTGTTGAGGGGCCTTATGGATTGGGCCTGCTTTATTACAGCAAGGCCGTTGCGGATCCGAAAGCTTTCTACTGTCCCAGTGTTACGATTCCAGATAATTCTTACCTTACCTACTCGGAGATTGGTTGGCCCTGGCCTTCGATTCCCCCCGACTATACCCTCGGTAACCCGTATGTTCGCTGTAGCTATGACTATTATCCGCAGGTTAAGGCAACCGAGGTCATCAATGACCCCAGCTTTGGTCCTTTCACTGTGCCACTCCTGGCGTCGCAAAGCATGGTTTTAGTAAGCCCCAATCCCGGCGATCCTGCGCAAGGCGCGCATAATTATCCTGTGCCGGTCAAAACTACTGACGTGAACATTACCAAATGTGCGGCCGCTGATATATTGCAGACTTTTGCCGATATCAGTCACAAGAGCGCCGGCAACCCTGCCGGTGTGAATGTTCTCTATGGCGACAGCCATGTAAGTTTTGTCAGTGTGAGGCAAAATAACAAGAAGGGATCTTTTCAGCCATTCGATCCCAAGTTTTGGAATCAAAATCCTCCCATCACGATAGGTAACGATCCAACCTTGTTTCGAATCATCGTAAATGGATTATAGCCGTGATGTTAACCCAGACAATTTTCAAATCCCGACCAAAAAAACCGCAACCTCAATAAACAAATCAATATGAAATCCCCCATTAAACTCCAGGTTTTGTTTGCACTTTTCTTGGCTGCGGCCTTCCCGCTCGCAGCGACGGCGCAACTTTTCAGCGATAATTTCACCACCGGCAGCACGCTTGACCAGGCGCCAACCGCTACCACACCCACTTCCACCAGCTATGAGTCGGCCATGGGTCTCAGCGGCGGCAACAACAACACGAACATCAGCGCGCACGACCTTCAATTGACCCTGCCCAACAGCACCAGTGTTTTGGGAGAGTTATTTGGCTTGTTCACCAATTCACCGTTTTCATTGTCAGCGGCGGGCGATTACATAAACCTTACGGTGGTTTTTGTGAACACGAGCAATCTTCTTTCAGGTGGCGATACGGGCAATTCCACCTTAAACATCGGCTTGTTCAACTCTGGCGGAGTCAAGCCTAATCAGGGTAACATCACGTTGAACACTGGTACCACATCCGGCGGAACGCAAGGCTGGCTGGGTTTCGTCGGCCGGACCATTTTCAGCGGTACTGGAGAGATTTTTACCCGTCCCGCCCAGACAGCTAATGGGACGACATCGCAGAACCAGGATCTGCTCTTCAATAATGCCAGCGGCACCCAGGCGTTCAATGCGCCCCAAGGCTCAGTCGTTCCGCCGACCAAGTCGAGCACGGCGGTCACCCTTGTCAAGGGCAACACTTACACGCTGCAATTGATGATCACCCTCAATGATACCCTCAACGATGCAACCTCGCTCACGATCAGCAACGCTCTTTACAACGGGACGGGCACCGGAGGCACGGTGGTCTACAGCTTGGCGTCACAAACCAATGCAAATATTGTGACCAGCGGGTTTGATGGTATGGCCATCGGTTGGCGCAATTCAGGTGCATCACAGAACAGCACGATGGACATTTCTCAAATCACGGTGACCGGCCAGAGCACCCCGCCCAACGGTCCCCCGTTCATCAGTTCACAGCCAGTTCCAGTGACCGTGCCGAACGGCGCCTCCTGCGCGTTTCTGGTTTCAGCCACCGGCTCCGGTCTGAGCTATCAATGGCATCGCCATGGCACCAATCTAATTGACGGTCCCAATATTTCGGGTTCAACCAGCAGTACACTGATCATCTCGCCGGCGGGCACGCCGGACTTGGCTCCGTTGGGTGTAAATGGTTATTATGTCACCGTCACCGGTGCCGGCAATTACAGCACAAACTCTGTAACCAACTCGCTGGCCTTCGTGACGGCGACCAATTTAATCTGGACGGACAATAGCAGCGTGATTTGGGATTTGAATAACAGTGTCAATTGGCAGGACATAAACAACAACCCGACCGTATTTAATTTCGGCGACCCTGTCACTTTTAATGATATTGGCACCGGGGGCAGCGTGATCTTGACCGGACCGTATCTTAGTGCTGCTTCCGTTACAGTGAACAGCACCTATGCCTACAACTTCTCCGCCTCAAGCAGCGGCAGTTTTGCCGGCCCGGGCAATTTGATTTACTCAGGCACCGGTCAGTTGACGATCGGCAATGTAAATACCTACAGCGGCGGCACCATTATCAGCAACGCCAGTGCTGTGCTTATCCTCGCAAATCAAGCCGGGCTGGGCAGCGGCCCGGTGACCCTGGCCAAGGCGGGCGGCCAGATGAAAATTAGTACCGCAGGTGGCAACACCACGGGCATCAACGGCAACATAATCGTAAACGACAACTTCACCATCGAGTTTGACGGGCTTGGAACCCAGGCCGGAGTCCTCTTTGGGAATCTTTCCGGCATCTCTGGCAAAACTCTGACCTTGAATCAGAACCCGGGCAACAGCACGACCAATGAACGCGTCCGAGTTTATGGCAACAGCACAACGTATAACGCAAACCTGGTGCTCAATGGGTCCCTGATCACCTTGGCGCCTTATGAAGCCGATAGCCAGACCTACAACGGCGTCATTTCCGGTCCCGGCGGGCTTATCCAACGCGGTGCAGGCATCACGATCCTCAACGGCACGAATACCTACTCCGGTGGCACCACTCCGTCTGCCGGGGTGATTGGGTTTGGCACCAGCTCCAACCCGATTGGAACCGGACCGTTGTATCTCGCTCCCGAAGTTCCCGGCCTGACCGGCAACGGCACGGTGCTCGCCTACGGTGCAGCCCAGACCATTGCCAATGCCATCCAATATCCAAGTGGAACCAACAATTTGACATTGGTCATCGGCGGCACCAATGCCCTGACTTTCACTGGACCGTTTACCCTCAACGGCAACGATGCCTTGGGCACTGCGACCTTGCGGCTTCTGCAGGTTAGCAACACGGCCCTGACTACTTTATCGGGAGTGATCAGCGACAACGGAGCCGGCTTTGGTCTGGCGCAGATCGGTCCTGGCGTCCTGGCCTTGAACAATACCGAAACCTACATAGGTGCAACGGCCGTTTCCAACGGCACGCTCCAGGTCAACGGCACGCTTAACGCGGGGAGTGCCGTCACCGTAAGCTCGAATGCAACGCTCTCGGGCAGCGGCACCATCAACGGCACGGTCAGCATCAATGCCGGTGGCGCATTGGCTCCGGGGGCGGCCTCCATTGGCCAGCTTACCATCAACAACAGTGTGGCCATCGCGGGGAATGTGAAGGCCAGGATTAACCGCTCCGGGTTTGTCAGCGACAATGCCAATGTGATCGGCACGCTCAACAACACCGGTACGGGTACTGTCATTGTCACCAACACCGGCGCGGCGCTTCACGTGGGTGACACCTTCTTCCTGTTCAACAAGCTGGTGACCGGCGGCGCCAATTTGAAGGTTGTCGGGGCTGCGGGCTGGAACAACCAGTTGGCCGTCAATGGATCCATTATTGTGACATCCACCAACAGCGCGCCCACCATTACCAATGCTGTGACCGGCCCGACGAGCCTCACCTTGGGCTGGCCTGCAGGCTACACCGGCTGGTTGGTGCAGAGCAACTCGGTGAGCCTGACCTCGACCAATTGGTTTAACGTGCCCAATTCGGGCAATGCCAACACCATTGCCATCACAATCAATCCGGTGCTGACCAACGGAGTGTTCTATCGCTTGGTCCTGCCCCAGTAATCATCCTTCTCGAAGGCCGGTTAAACCGGCTGAAGGAACAGGCTTTGGCTGTCGCTTGGCGCCTCGAAAGAGGCGCCAAGTTTTTTAGCATTCGCTGTTTGCCGGTCTGCAAACCGCTGACGAATGTTTTGGGCACGTTTAATGCGGAAACCGGTGAAATTGCCGGCGTGGTCTGCACGGAAGAGAGGCGGTTTGAGAGTGCATTATTTTAAAACAGTTTTGCTCAAATTGGTGTGTTCAGCCGGGACAAATTGATACATTTTCTTATCCTATGCGCTCAACCATTATCTCCTTGTGGATTTTTCTTTCTTTTGCCGCTTCACTTCTGGTCGCCAATGGGGCGGCCATGCTTAATATCCGGCAGTTCGGCGCACATGGCGATGGCACGACGCTTGACACCGCGGCCATCCAGAAGGCCCTGGATGAATGCGGCCAGGCCGGCGGCGGCACCGTGGAAATTCCCGCCGGAATTTATTTGAGCAAGCCACTGGTTGTTTCCTCCAAGACCACGGTGTTGCTCGACGAGGGTGCCACACTGCTGGCTTCGCCGGTGCAGGCGGATTTTCTCAAGGGCGGTGGTGACTGGCTCAAGGTCAAAGGCAACGGGGATTTCATCCCCTTTATCAGCGGCAAGGATTTGACGAACGTGACGCTTACCGGCAAGGGTACGATTGATGGCAATGGCTCGGTTTGGTGGGGCGAGGCCGAGAAGGCGCGCCAAAAGGTTGCTGGTTTTACGCTCCCGCGTCCAAATCTTGTCGTCTTCAACCGTTGTAAAAATCTGCGCTTGTCGGGCATCAAGCTCGTCAATTCCCCCAAATTCCACTTTGTGCCGACCGACTGCGAAGGGGTTACGGTTGAAGGTGTCACCATCATTTCACCGGCTGGCGCGGCCAATACCGACGGCATTGACCCAAGCAACTGCCGCAACGTGGCCATCACGCATTGTACGATTGATACCGGAGATGATGATATTGCGATCAAATCCGGCAAGAAAGTGGAAGGCCGTGAATTCGGTTGCGAAAATATCACCGTGACCGACTGCACCTTTTTGCACGGCCACGGCATGTCCATCGGCAGCGAATCTGTTGGCGGGGTGCGCAATTTGTTGGTGAAAAATTGCAGATTTGAAAACACTGAAAACGGCCTTCGCATCAAATCTCGTCGCGGAAAAGGCGGAACGGTGGAGGACATTACCTATGAGGACATCACGATGAAAAACGTGCATCCAGCCATTTCCATCGTGTGTTATTATCAGGACAGTTCCCAGGCCAAATATCCGAAGGATGACCCGGCCCAGCCCGTGACCGAAACGACGCCGGTCTTTCGCAATATCCGCATCGCCAACATAACCGCCACGTCCACTGCGGATGCCGGTCTCATTGTTGGTTTGCCGGAGAGTGTGGTATCAAACGTCGTGCTGGAAAATGTCCGCATCACCGCCGAAACCGGGCTGACGATGGCCAATGCCAAAGGCGTCCAACTGAAGAATGTGCAGGTATCGGTGAAAGAGGGACCTCCGTTCATAACGGACAACGCGCAGGCCGAAGGCCTGGCACCCATTGGCGGAAAGCAATGAAGGAGATTCAATTGATGGGATGATTGAGCTGCCTTGATTCGACCGCAGTGCATTTTTTTCACATCCATTTGCAAATTTATGGGATTGAGTAATGTAACCCTTCAGTTAAACTAACCAACACCACATGTGTTTAACCGTCAAAGGGATTGTGCCAGCAATTCCGCAGAAAACCCCTGAATTCTTATGAAGCATCTTCGGCACTTTCTTCTCTTACTAACTTTTCTTTTGTTGCAGAATGCCGACGCCACCGTGTGGTTCGCAGATGGGATTACCGGCACCGTGGGAAGCGATCTGGGTTCTGCAGCGCCTTATAGTACGGCAAGCAGCCAGATTAAAATCGCCGCCGGGAATCTTACTTATCCCAATTTATCCGATCCGTCGCCGGTGGGAAACGAGTTCACCATTTCGGGAGCATCTGCCAGCAGCACTTATTGCCAATTCAATGGCAGCGCCATCACGGGCGGAAGTGTTTATTATGCGTTCCTGGCGCAATGTACAACCCAGCCCAGCGCAAGTGGAAACTATGTCACCGATCTCCACACGACTGCCACTATTGGGTCGTCTGACCCGGCAGATATTTACGTAAAGGCATCCGGGGCAGGTTTTGTGATGGGGGTAAGAAAGAATGGCGGGAGTGCGACTTATGCTTCATCTCCCACGGTGTTAAATTTGAACACGACCTACCTCGTTGTTCTGAAATATACATTCAACCCAAGCGCGGGCGACGACACCGTCACGCTCTATATCAACCCGGCTCCCGGCGGCCTTGAATCTGGCGCGACCCCCGAGGTTTCAGTCTCCGGCGGCACGGATGCGACGGGTCTTCAGTACTGTGGATGGAAATCGCAGTCCAGTGCAACGGGCGGAGCCTGGATATTTGATACGCTCCGTTTTGCTTCAACTTGGGCCGAGGCGACACCGGCCAGCACCGCGCCGCCATCCATCATTAATGACCTGACGAACCAGGCGGTGTCATTGGGGCAGATCGTCACCTTCAGCGTTGATGCCGGCGGGACGCTGCCGTTGACCTATGAATGGTATTACAATACCAATCAAACACTGCTATCCGTCGGAACCAATGCAAGCCTGACCCTCACCAATGTCCAGCCATCAGATGCCGGCGGTTACTCGGTGATCGTGACCAATTCCTATGGTTCGGCAACCAGCGTCGTGGCCCAATTGACCGTGAACATTTTCTCCCCTTCGATCAACTATGATCCGCAAGACCAGTCCGCCTTGGTGGGGCAGGATCCCACGTTCAGCGTTGAGGCCAGCGGCACAGCGCCTTTGAGCTACCAATGGTATTACAACACTAACACGGTTTTGACAAACGCCACCACTTCCATATTGACGCTGACGAACGTCCAGCTTACCGATGCGGGCGGTTACTCGGTGATGGTAACCAATGCTTATGGCTCGGTGACCAGCGCTGTGGCCCAACTGACGGTGAGCCTTCCGGTGGCCCCATCAATCATCACTCAGCCTCAGGATCAGGCCAACATTCTGCCCGGAGCCGCCGCCACCTTCAGCGTTCAGGCCAGCGGCAGTGATCCGCTCAGCTACCAGTGGTATTACAACACCAATACAGTGTTGACCAATGCCACCGATTCCATTTTGACGATCACCAATGTTCAGCTCGTGAATGCGGGAAGTTACTCCGTTGTCGTCAATAATTCGGCCGGATCCACCAATAGCGCCAATGCTTTCCTTACCATCAACACCAATCCGGTCGCGCCCGTCTTCAATATCCAACCTGCCTCACTGGTCGTGCTGGCCGGCAGCGCTGCCAGTTTCACTGCTGTTGCGGGCGGCACCGCCCCCATCAGTTACCAGTGGAACAAAAATGGCACACCGATTCCAGGTGCGACATCTTCCACCCTGAATCTGGTGAATGTCCAGACCACGGATGACGGCAGTTACACGCTTACTGCCACCAACAGCGTTGGAAGTACGAATAGCCATCCTGCCCAACTGACCGTGACGACCACGGTACCGCTGGTCAACTCCGCATATAACCTGACCGGCTTTGCCACGGTTGGCGGTGGCTGCACGGGCGGCGGTGTGATTGCCACGAATGATCCCGCGTATGTGCAGGTATTCACACCACTTGATTTTGCCAATGCCCTACAGTCCGCCTACAAAACCGCCGGCTCGGTCAAAGTCATCGAGATCATGACTAATTTGAGCCTGGGTTGGAACGAAGTCGGTGCCGCGGTGCAGGCCGTCGGCCCGTTCCGCGCGAACACCACGCCGTTGCTGCACCCGGTGCTCGTGACCGTTGGCGAGAGTTTGATTGACATCACTCCCAAAAGCGGGTTGACCATTTTCTCCGCCAACGGTGCGACCATCAAACATTGCAACTTCAACATCAAGAACTGCCACAACGTCATCATTCGCAATTTGAAATTCGACGAGAACTTCGAATGGGACGAAAGCACTAAGGGGCAATACGATCGGAATGACTGGGATTTCCTCACGATTGGCAATGGCGGTTCGGTGAGCAACCTCTGGGTGGATCACTGCACATTCACGAAATCCTACGATGGCATTCTCGACACCAAGGCCGGTTGTTCGGACATCACCATTTCGTGGTGCCGCTACATCGGCGACGATGGCGCAACCAATACCAACAGTTGGCTCTGGCAGCAGATCAATTACCTGGAACAGAGTCGGTCCAGCTATCCGATGTATAATTTCCTGCGGACGCATGGTTACAGCACCACCAACATCGTCACCATCATGCAGGCGCACGACAAGACCCACCTCGCGGGCCAGAATGATCTCGACCCGAAAAACGCGACCATCGCGATGACCTTCCACCACTTGTGGATTGGCGTGTGGGATCGTTGCGTGCCACGCCTGCGCGCCGGCAACGTACATGATTACAATCTCTACGTGGATGACACCCAGGTGTTGGCAGCCAGACGACTGCGCGATTCGATTGCGGCGACCATGAGCACCGCCGATCAGAACACGCTGAACAACACCTATAGTTTTGAGCCTCCTGTCAACGGCACCATTTCCACCGAAAATGGCGCCATCTTGGTTGAAAAGTCAGTTTACATTGATTGCCTCTGGCCGCTGCGCAACAACCAGACCGCTCCGTCGAATCCGGCCTATACCGGAAAAATTAAGGCAGTGGACTGCATTTACCAATTCGACAGCACTACCTTGCGCGGCAACAGCACCGACCCCGGCAGCCCGATGGGACCATTCCAGGCGCCAATCATTCCCTTCGCGTTTAATACAAATGCAGCCACGCCCAACGGTCAGTTACCTTATTCCTACACGCCGGATGATCCGGCACAGCTTCAGGCCATCGTCACCAGCCCGACGGCGGGCGCGGGCGCAGGTGTGCTGACTTGGGACAAGACCAACTGGCTGATGACCACCTATGCACCCAGCGCTCCGTTCATCGTTGCGCAGCCGCAGAGCCAGACGAATGCGCCAGGCCAAGGCGTCACCTTTATCGTGGTAGCCGGCGGCAGTGCACCGTTTACCTATCAATGGTATTTCAACACCAATACACTAATCGCCAATGCCACCAATGCCTTTCTGACCATTGGTAATGTCCAATCCACCAATGCTGGCACGTATTCTGTAATCATATCCAACACGGTCAGTTCAACCAACAGCACCTACGCGCTTCTCATCGTCACGGCAGCGAATACGGCCCCCATACTTTCTCCAGTTTCCGACACTAATATCATCGCTGGCGTGGCCCTTAGCATCACCAATGTGGCGACCGATTCTGATGTTCCGGCTCAAACCCTGACGTTCAGCCTTTTAAGCGCGCCCGGAAATGCCACGTTGGACCCCAACAGCGGAATCTTTTCTTGGCGGCCACTCATTTTGCAGGCTGGCAGCACGAATCTCATCACGATCAAAGTGGCCGATAACGGAACGCCGATACTGAGCGCAACCCAATCATTCAATGTCATCGTGAGCGCGCCGGCCAATCCCCAGACGCCGTTCGTCGGTTTCAACAATGGCCAGTTCAACCTGACCATCACCGGAGATACCGGGCCGGATTACATCGTGCAGGCATCCACGAACCTGACAGTTTGGTCCAGCATTTTCACCAATGTCTCCCCCGTGCCGCCGTTCGTCTGGTATGATGCCAACGCGAGCAACTTCAACCAGCGATATTACCGCATCCTGCTTGGACCGTAATTTTGGCGCGCCGGTTCCGGCCGATGTAGGAGAATGAAGTTGCAGCCCTTGCTTCCGATACCAAGTCTTTATATGATATTGGTTTCACAGAAGCGATGCTGCCGGCTTCGGTTGTCGCCATTACGGGTTCAACTGTTTTGAAGTGCGCCGGTTTAATGATGGCTGGCTGGCTTTATGGTGCTTAAATATCAAATTCATTTGCAAGGCTCTGTGATTGAGAAAAGTGAGCGGACTGCTAATTTGAAACAAGTCCCAATATGTTTAAAACCAGCAGGACTGGCCGGGTAATCCCGGCAAAAAATTCATGAATTCGTTCCTTATGAAACGCTTGGTTCAGATGATTCGTGTCGCCCTTTCTTGTTTGCCGCATCACACCAAATTGGAGTTTGCCGGGAATTGTCCGAAAACGAATCTTTTCAAGGAACAATAATACCACGTATAATTTGAGTCGTAACTCCGCATCCCTATTTCGATACAAGATATGCAAAACATGAAAAGATGGTGTGTTTTATTAGCGGTCGCCTGGTTTGTTGTCCCGCTGCTCCGCGCGGAGCCGGTCGGATGGTCACAGGTGCCCGAAATCCTGGCGCGCATCCAGGCGCCCAAATTCCCCGCTCGCGATTTTGTGATCACAAACTACGGCGTAACGGCTGGTGGCCAGACCGATTGTACCCTGGCGATTGGCAAGGCGATTGATGCCTGTGTCCAGGCTGGCGGCGGGCACGTGGTGATCCCGGCGGGCGAATTTTTAACCGGCCCGGTTCATTTGAAGAGCAACGTTGATTTGCATCTGGACAAGGACGCCACGTTGAAATTTACCGCCAATTTCAGCGCGTATTTACCCGCCGTCTTCAGCCGTTTTGAAAGCATCGAATGCTATAATTATTCGCCGTTCATCTACGCTTTTGGTCAGAAAAATGTCGCGGTGACCGGCGAAGGCATGCTGGATGGCCAGGCGACCGAGGAAAACTGGCTGCGCTGGAAGGGCAAGAAAGGCGGTACGGAAAATCAACTGGCCGCCAACGGACGGCTAAAAAAAATGGCCCAGGATGGCGTGCCCGTTGAGCAGCGCCGTTTCGGTGAAGGGGATTATTTGCGGCCAAATTTCATTCAGTTTAACCGCTGTAGCAACGTGATGGTGGAAGGCGTCCATATCCGTCGTTCGCCAATGTGGGAAATCAATCCTGTGCTTTGCACCAACGTCATCGCGCGCGGCCTCGACATCGTGTCGCACGGGGCGAACAACGACGGTTGCGACCCGGAAAGTTGCCGCGATGTGCTGATTGAAAAATGCCTGTTCGACACCGGGGACGACTGCATTGCCATCAAGTCGGGCCGCGATGACGATGGCCGCCGTATCGGTGTACCCTCGGTGAATCTGATCATCCGCGATTGCACCATGCGTGACGGCCATGCCGGCACCGCCATCGGCAGTGAAATTTCCGGCAGTTGCAGCAATGTGTTTGTGGAAAACTGCGAGATGAGCAGCCCGCGCCTGAACTGCGTGTTACGGCTGAAGTCCAACGCCGTGCGGGGCGGTACGCTCCAGAACATCTTCATGCGGAACGTGAATGTGGGCCAAGTGGCCGATTCCGTCTTGCAAATTGATTTTCTTTACGAGGAGGGGACCAACGGTATCTATAAGCCGGTGGTGCGCAACGTGGCGATGGAAAACGTTACGGTTGCCCATACTCCCCGCGTGCTGAATGTCCGGGGCTTCCCCGCCGCCGAAATCAGCAACGTGCGGATTTACAACTCCACCTTCAAACAAATCGAAAAGCCGGACGTGGTCCAGGACGCCGATGTGAAACTGGTGAATTGCGTTCTGGAACCGGCAAAATGATCCAGATTGTGGTATACTAGAACATACAGATTAACGCAGGAAACATACCGCCGAATTATGACATCAGCTTATCGCGTTCATTTGTTTATCTCGTTTCTTTTGGTGTCGATCAATTGTTGGGTGGTCCCCGGTATGGCGTTGGCGGTGCCGACGCTGCCGACCATCAGCCCCACCAATCTGGTCAACATCACTGATTTCGGGGCGGTCAGCAGCACGAGCCTTACCAACACGACCGCCATCCAAAATGCCATCAATTTCGCGTCAGGAACGAATGGTGGTGCCACTGTCGAAATTCCGGCCGGCACATATTTGAGCGGGCCGCTCACCTTGAAGAGCAAGGTCAACCTGCAAATTGACAGCGGCGCGACGCTGCAAATGCTTCCGATGAGCAGTTGGCCCAACGCCAGCACGCCATTCATTCTCGGTTCGAGTATTTCTGATGTGGAAATCAGTGGTTCCGGAACTATTGATGGACAAGGCTCGGCTTGGTGGAGTGCTTACAATTCCAGCGGCATCTCGCGTCCGAACTTCATCCAATTCAGCAGCTGCAATCGGATTCTGATCCAGGATGTGACCCTGCAAAATCCCCCGACCTTTCACATCATGATTAAGAACAACAACGTGAATATCACCATACGGCGTATCACGATCAACACGCCGGGCACCTCGCCGAACACGGACGGTTTTGACATCGCCTCAACCAATGTTCTAATCCAGGATTCTTACGTCAGTGACGGGGACGACAACGTGGAGATTGGCGGCAGCCAGCCGGCGGCGTATGTCACTGTCACTAACTGCACTTTCGGCACCGGCCACGGCGTGTCCTTCGGCAGCATCACCTCGGGCGGAGTGTCGAATATAACGGTGGTCAATTGCACCTTCAGCGGCACCGATTATGGCATCCGTTTGAAATCTGACAATGCGTCGAGCGGCGGCGGCTCGGGCGGTTTGTGCCAGAATTTTTTCTTTGCCAACATCGGCATGACCAATATCACCAAGGCTCCCATCGTCATCTACAGCTATTACAACGAGGTGGGAACGCCGACCGGTGTCACACCTCAAACGGCTGCCGGTGAATCGGTTGATCTGGTCACATCCACCACGGTCGTCTGGCGCAATCTCACGTTCAGCAATATCAACGTGACTGCTCCTGGAGTCATCGCCGGCATTATCTGGGGTCGCACGGAAATGCCCGTCACCAACGTCCTGTTCAGCCGGGTTAACATTTCGGCGGCTGCATCTTTTGATGTTTACAACGCCGCTGGGGTCCAATTTGCAGACTCCCGAATGACTCTGCCCGCGGGCAACAGCACTTACACCCTGTATAACGCTCTGTTGACAGTCACCAACAGCGCGTTTGCCACCAACCTGGTCACGCTCGACGGGTTGACCACCAATGGTTACGGCAACAGCTTGGCCCTTTATAACTCGCGAACATCGTTGAAGAACACCAATGCTTTTGACAACGGTCCGCTAACCATCGCCGACAGCATCCTCACGGTGAGCAATAACTTCACGCTCTTCCCCACCACTGTGCTGAACTATGTCCTGGATGCCAATACTAATCGGGTGGCGGTGGTGGGAAATCTGACGATGGGTGGGACGATCAATGTCACCAACGGAACCGGGTTTGGGGCGGGAACCAATACCCTGTTGACTTACACCGGCACTTTGAGCGGAGCCCTGCCCACGCTGGGTTCAACACCGGGTGGTTCCTATACCTACACCCTGGTCACCAATATAATCAGCAAACAGGTGAATCTTGTGGTGGCATCAACTAGCACCACGGCCCCCACCACCAACACCGTCCAGTCGTCGGCTAACCCGTCAGTTTACGGTACGGTGGTGACGTTTACCGCCACCGTCAGTCCGGCTCCGACCAACGGAGAAATCGTCACCTTCAAGGACGGTTCAACCACCCTGGGCACCGGCACGCTGAGCGGCGGGCAGGCCACTTTTAATACAACCACCACCCAGTTGGCCGCCGTGTCCCATTCCGTCACGGCGGTTTATGCCGGCGATGGCGCCTATGGTCCGAGCACCTCCAGCGCGATGACGCAAACAGTCAATCCATTGGGACTGACGATTACGGGATTGACCGTGAACAACAAGATTTATGACGGCACGCTGGCAGCCACGCTCAGCACGAATGGTTACGTGCTCAACACGGTGGTTGGCGGCGATGTCGTCACGCTGGTGACCAATGGTTCCACTGCCGCTTTCGCCAGCGCGAATGTCGCCAATGGTATTGCAGTTACGGTTGCCGGCCTTTCACTTGGTGGAGCGCAGGCCACCAATTATGCCCTGGCCCAGCCAACCGGTCTGACGGCCAACATCACGCCCGCCGGGTCTTCCATCCTGCTGGTTTCATCAAACAATCCGGTGGCGCATTTGGCCGCTGTGTCGTTCACGGCCAATGTGACGCCGTCAACCTTGAGCGGGTCGGTGTTGTTTCTGACCAACGGGACGGCGTTTGACAACCAGACGTTATCGGGTGGCGTTGCAACCAGCGCAACTACGACGCAACTGCCGCGTGGAACCAACCTCATCACTGCGCGGTATTCGGGCAATGCCAACTACTCTCCCAGCACCAATACCCTGAACCAGGTAGTGACCAATAACCCGCCCATCGCCAACCCGGCGACTTATTACCGCCTGGTCGGATACCCGCTGACAATCGTCATCACCAATCTGGCAACCAATTGGAGCGATGTGGACGGAGATGCGATGGTTCTGACCAACGTCAACAACCCCAGCACCAATGGCGGAACGGTGACCTACGACAGCACCAATATTTATTACAGCGACAGCACCAATGTGACCGACCGATTTGGCTACACCATCAGCGATGGTCAGGGCGGAACGGCTTCAGGAGTTGTCACGATATTGATGGCACAACAGACGGTTTCTGGCGGGACAGCCAACGGCGACGGCAGTGTAACGCTCAGTTTTTCCGGAATCCCCGGAAACATCTATTGGGTGGAAACAACCACGGACCTGACGCCGCCGGTGGTCTGGATGCCGATAGGCACAAACACGGCCGGCACGAATGGTTTGTGGCAGTTCACTGACCCACAAGCGACGAATCATCTTCAGGGATTTTACCGAACCCAATCGAGTCCTTGAGCTGGACGGGGACTTGTCGCCGCCTGGCGCTTTGTATCATGCGATGCTAAAGCTGGCTAGGGGTTCTCGTGGTAAGGAGAATTGGTTTCATAACAACGGAGCTGGTTTTGAATGGTTTCGGCCAGGGACTGGTTGTTTTGCGTGGCCGGAAGATTCAGCGCCCGTTTGGCGGTTTCCACCGCGTTGCCGAATTGTCCCGCTTCCGCATACGCCGCCGCCAGCGTGTCCAGCAACTGCGGAGAGTCGCTGCCGGCGAGTTGCTCCGCCTGTCGGGCCAGTTCAGCCGCCCGAGTTCCGTTGCGCAATGATGCCTCCGGACAGGTGGCCAGCATCCAGGCCAGACTGAGATGAGCTGGAATATGCTTCGAATCCAGATCCAGGGTTGTCTGATATTCTCGCATTGCTGCGGCAAAGTTTTTTTGAGCTTGCAGCGCCTGGCCCAAGCGGTAGTGGGCTTGAGGTGAGTTCGGAACCAAAGCGAGCGTGCGCTCATAACCCTGGACGGCCTCATCCAGTTTTCCTTGCATTGCCAGTGCATTGGCCAGGTTGCCCTCCGCGTCGGCATAGTCGGGTTTGATTTCAACGGCTTTCCGGTAATGCCCAATGGCGTCATCCAGCCGGCCCTGCAAACCAAGCACCCGGCCCAGGTTGTAATGTGCTTCGGCATAGTTTGAATTGCACGCAACGGCCAGCTGATATTGGGCAATGGCTTCGTCCAGCTTGTCCTGGCTGTCAAATATGCAGCCCAGGTTGTAATGTGCCTCGGCGTAAGCGGGATCAAGTTCAAGCGCCTGGCGGTATTCCGCAGTTGCCTCCTCCAACCGCCCGCCGCGCATCAGCGCCACGCCAAGGTTGTTGCAGGCCCTGGCATGGCTGGGCTCAATTTCCAGAACCTTCTTGAATTGTCGTATCGCCTCGTCCAAGCGCCCGCTTTGCATCAAGGCATTGCCGAAGTTATAATGCGAAACGGCGGAATTTGGCTCAATCTCGACCGCCTGCTTGAATTCTTCCATTCCCTCGTCCAGCAGCCCGCTGCGGACCAGTGCGTCACCAAGATTGTTGCGGGCTTCGATATATTCAGGATTCAATTGCAAGGTCTTATAGAAATAGGGAATGGCTGCCTGCACCTGGCCGCGTTGAAGATACAGATAGCCGAGATTGTTGTAGGCCAGAAATGCCCCGGGATTTTTTGCGATGGTCGTTTGCCAAAGCGTTTCCATGTCCGCGTACATTCCGCATTGCCGCCAAGTCAATCCTGCGAGCACCGGCAGGATGACCGCGGCAAATGCGTAAGCCACTGCCGGGGTGCGAAGCCATTCAGCCGTCTGCACCACGAGCGCGGCGGCCAGCGCGATCAATCCGAGACTGGAAAGATAAACCCAATGATCCCAGACCAATGAGTAGCGCATGCCATATGCGTTCATGAATCCCAGCACCGGAAAAAGTGTGCCCGTAAAAAAGAACACGGCCGTTGCCGGTCCGCGGCCAATGCGCTTGCGGGCCAGCCACAGTCCCGACAGCGTGACGATCGCGGCCGCCGGATAGAGCCATGGCCACCACAAACCGGCCTCGGGATGCCACCGGGGATAAATGAAGCAGAGGTTGGCAGGCCAGAACAGCTTGCCCGCATAAAACCATGGTGCCCGGCCCGCCGCCAGGCACCGTTCAGAAAATGTCAAAGTAAAGTCCCGACCCTGGGCCCCCACGTGGTTTTTTTCCAGCCAGGCCGTCACCAGGCACAGGCCGAGCGCCAGGGCAAAAAAGGGCAGGGTCGGCAACACGTCCCGCCGCCACCGGATGTGGCCCTGCCGCCACCAGCAGAGTAGAAGGATGGCGGCCGGCAGGGAAAATGTTGTGGTCTTGGCCAAAAGCGCGCCCAGAAACAGCAGGCAGGCCAGGGCAAAGGCGCCCCGGCGTTGCGGTGGGGAGTTGCCAGCGGCATGGGCGGAGTCGTGGTCTTCCTGCCAAAAGGAATTGTACCGTCCGTAAGCCAGCAACGCTCCGAGGTAAAAAACCAGCGACAGGACATTTTTTCTTTCAGTGATCCAACCCGCCGACTCGACCATGACGGGATGCAACGCAAAGACGGCTGCCGCCAGCCAGGCACCCGGCACCTGAAGTCGCCGCAATAATTGCCAGAACAGCAGCGCGGCCAGGGCGTGCAGCAGGACATTCTCAACGTGATAAGGCAATGGCCGGAAACCCCAGAGATGATAATCCAGCCAGAACGTTGTGCCGGTGAGCGGGTAATACTGTTGCAGCGCAGTGAATCGGCACCAGATCAATCGCAAACCAGATAAATCACGCAGCAGTCCGGTTATGCCGGTCGTCCATGAGTCATCATCCCAGACAAATTGCCCTCGCAAGGCCGGCCCGTAGGCGAGAAACGTGGCGACAATCAGGAGCATGCCGAAAAGGCAGCTTCGCTCCCGTGAGGGTTGTGCGGGTTTCCGATTTGGGTTCACGGCCTGATTAAATCACATGGAACTTTAAGCGTCAGGTCATACCTGGCCCCGGCATCGGGTCCGGAGCCGGCCGGCCGGCCGTACCCGCCACACGGACACCCTCCGATGAAATGCAAGGAAACTACGGCTTGTCGCGGTAAGGGGAATTGGTTTCATAACAACGGAGCTGGTTTTGAATGGCTTCGGTCAGAGGCTGATTGTTTTTGGTGGCGGGAAGGTCCAGTGCCTGTCTGGCTGTTTGGACTGCTTCCTCAAATCGTCCTGCCTCCGCATAAGCCGCCGCGAGTGTGTCCAAAACCTCCGGCGGCCCGTCTTTGGAAAGTTGCACCGCCTGTTGTGCCAGGTCCATCGCCCTGCCGCCGTCTCGCAATGATGCTTCCGGACAGGTCGCGAGCAACCAGGCCAGACTGACGTGGGCGGGCAGGTGCCGAGGATCCAATTCCAACGCCTTTTGATACTGTGCGGCAGCCGCCGTGAACTTTTTTTGTTTTTCCAGCGCCAGGCCGAGTTTGTAGTGTGCTTGGGCGGAGTTCGGCGACAACTCGATTGTCCGCTGATACTGCTCGACCGCTTCATCCAATTTGTACTGCCCCACCAGCACGTTGGCCAGATTACCATGCGCATCGGCGTAATCAGGTTTTAACTTGATAACCTTCCGGAAATGTTCCGCTGCTTCACCAAGCCTGGCCCGCAATGCCAGCAGCACTCCAAGATTGTAATGTGCTTCGACAAAGTTCGCATTAATCTCAATCGCTTTTTCGTATTCCGCAGTGGCCTCGTCCTGCCGGCCGATTTGGAGCAAAGTGACGCCCAATTTGTTATGCGCCTTCGCAAAACCAGGGTTGATTTCCAGCGCCTTTTCGAAATGTTCCAATGCCGCCTCATATCGTCCCGTCCGTAGTAGTGCATCGCCTAGGTTGTAGTGTGCCTCAAGACATTCGGGATCGGTGTCAAGTGCCTCCTGATACTGAACCATGGCTTCACCGAATCGGCTCCGGAGGGCCAATGCATTGCCAAGATTATTGTGGACCTCAAAATAATTGGGTTCAATGCGAAGCGCCTGCTGATAGTGGTTGATGGCTTCGTCGAATCGGCCTTGCGGAATCAAGGTATTGGCGAGATTGTTATGCGCACGGGAATTCTCGGGGATACAGGCAAGTGTATGCCTCCAAAGTGATTCACTATTGCGCCAATAGGAAGTTTGAATGGAGGCACAAACCATCAACACTGCAATGACCCCGCCGGCAGTGGTCGCCAGTATTGGGCGACGGTTTCGCCAGGAAATGGTCAAGTCCCGGATCGCCCAAACGACAGCCACGATCAACCCAATCTGGGGCAAGTAAGTGTAACGATCGGCGTACGCATAGTATGATATTTGAACAATGCCACTGACCGGCACCAGCATTCCAACATACCAGAGCCAGCCGACCAGAAGGTACGGGCGCTGCTTTCGGAGGGCCAAAACACCCAGCGTGATGGTGGTCAGCAGGAGCATTGCTCCGGCAACTTTCCATAAGGACAGGCCCTGCACGGCAATCGGATAAGGGATTGCCAGTTCCACCGGAAGTATTGTTTTCAAAAGATAGATAACATAAGAAACCAAACCGTTTTGCAATCTTGACAAAAAGGTCATATTATAGGAAACAGGAAGTTTTTCCGACGCTAGACTTGTGGCGATACACGAGGCAACCGAGAGCAGGAACAAGGGAAACTTTTCGATCAACAGAGGATACAAAGTTTGTATGGTGGATCGTGAAATAACAACTGTCGAAAGCCGTCCCAAAGGCCAGTAATCCAGCAGCAACAATACAAATGGCAGTGTTACCAACATGTTTTTTGATAAAAGTCCCAGGGCGAAGAGAAGCAGCACGGCTAGATAGCGGATCAGCAACGAAGGGCCGCGCACGTAGCGTATATACGCTCCCAGTGTGAGCATGAAGAACAGCCCGCTCAATACGTCCTTACGCTCTGCAACCCAAGCCACTGATTCGACCCGCAACGGATGAATGGCAAACACCGCAGCGACGAATGCGCTGGGCCAAAGTGTGCCGGCCCGTGGGGCCGAACCGCCGCCACTTTTATCGGAGCGAAACTCCGTCATCCGCCGCAATATGAGAAACAATAACACGGCATTTACCGCATGAAGGAGAACATTGGTTAGGTGATGGCCACCTGCCTTTAGTCCGTACAATTGGCAATCCAACATGTGCGAGAACCATGTCAGCGGATGCCAGTGGCCAATTTGACTGTATGTGAAGGCCCAGCCAATCCCCTGCCAGGTCAGGCCCCTGGTCACCTGCGGGTTGTTATACACATACCAGTCATCGTCGTAATTAATGAACTCATGCCAGTAGGTTTGGCCAAAAACAAGCAACACCACCGCTACCAGAAAAAGGCCCACACCCCAAACAGCGCGTCGGGAATCCGGCTGGGGTACGGCTGGTTCCGAAGTTCGAAACGCATCGGCTGGTATCATAGCGACTTGATTGTTTTTACGTTTCGATGCTGACGCTGGCTAAGGTGTTTCGTGATATGCAGAATTTGCCTCATAGAATTTGAGGCGAGACTTGATGTCCTCGGTGAGAGGTTGATTGTTTTGGGTGGCCGGAAGGGCCAAAGCCCGTTTGGCCGTTTTGACCGCTTCCGGAAACCTCCCGGACTCGGCATAGGCCGCTGCCAGTGTGTCCAGCAGTCGCGGGGACTCCATTCCGGCCAAGACCTTGGCCTGTTCTGTCAGTTTTACGGCTTTTTCACCATTGCGCAGCGAGGCATCCGGACTGGTTGCCAACAGCCAGGCCAGACTGAGATGGGCCGACAAATGGCGGGGATCCAGTGCCAGCGCCTGTTGATATTTGGCAATCGCCTCCTTGAAGTTGCGTTGCGTTTGCAAGGCAAGCCCGAGTTTATAGTGGGCCTGGGCCGAATTGGGTTCCAAATCCAGCGTTCGATGGTATTCCTCGATGGCCGCATCTAATTTGCCCTGCCCGACCAGCACATTAGCCAGATTACCGTGCGCATTGGCCGAGTCAGGAACAATCTGAATCACTTTCCGGAAATGTGCCGCCGCTTCATCTAGGCGGCCTTGCCTGGCCAGTACCACGCCCAAATTATAATGGGCGGCGACATAGTCAGGTTTGATCTGAACCGCTTTTTGGTATTGTCCGACGGCTTCGGCGAGACGGCCTTGCGCGGCAAGCAGGTCTGCCATACCACAGCGGGCTTCGGCGAAATCGGGATTGATCTGAACGGCCTTTTGATAATGCTCGATGGCTTCAGCCGGCCGGTTTTGTGTCGCCAATAGATTGGCCAGATTATTATATGCATCTGGAAAGTCAGGGTCGCTCTCAACTTCTATGGCTTTTTGAAAATTGGCAGTTGCATCGTTCGTCCGGCCGAGTCGCATCAACGCAATGCCAAGATTATTATAGGCTCTAGCAAAACCGGGGTCTATTTCCAAGGCTTTCTGAAATTGGGTTATGGCTTCGTCGGTGCGACCCATTTCCAACCATGCATTGCCCAAATTGTAACAGGAAACCACCGAAGTGGGGTCCAATTCGACGGCTTTTTCAAAATTTATCGCCGCGGTGTTAGTTTGCCCGATCCGTAACCAGGCGTCGCCGAGGTTGTTGTACGGCTCGCTGAATCGCGGATTAATCTCCAACGACTTGTTAAAATTCAAAATCGCATCATTCACCTGTTTCTTTTCCAAAAGGATGTAGCCCAGATTATTATAAGCCAGAAAGGCAGTTGGATTTCTGGCGATGGTCGTTCGCCAGAGCGTTTCAAGGTCCTGATACATGACGCTTTGCTTCCAGGTTAACAGGGCTAGTACTGGCAATAAAACGGCGCCCAAACCTACAAGAGCTCCGGGTTTGTTCAAATGCCTGGTCAGACATGCTGCCAATGCTGCCCCCAGAGCAATGATGCTCAAGCTGGAAAGATAAACCCAGTGATCCCATACAAACGAATAGCGCATTCCATAAGCATTCATGAATCCAAGCACGGGGAAAAGGGTGCCGACAAAAAAGAAGGCAGCGGTGGCCGGCCCGCGGCCAATCTTGTTTCGTGCAAACCAGAGCAGGAATAGAATGGCGACCGCCACAGCTGGACAAAGCCATTGCCAAAATGAACCGGCATCGGGCTGCCAGCGCGGGTAAATGAAGCAAAGATTTTCAGGCCAGAATAATTTACTGAGGTAAAACCAGAACGCCCGGCCGGCAATCAGGCATCGTTCCGGGAGGGAAATGTTCCACTCCCAGCCCGTAGCGCCGACGTGGTTTTTTTCCAGCCACGCCGTGGCCAGACTCATCCCGCTGGCCAGGGCGAAAAAGGGCAGGGTGGGCAGGACATCCACCCGCCAGGAGATGCGTCCGTGTTTCCACCAGCAAATCAACAAGATCACCGCCGGAAACGAAAAGGTTGTTGTCTTGGCCAGCAATGCCGCCAATAAAAAAAACAACGCCAGCACATAGGCAGCCCATCGCCGGGGCGAACCACTGTCGGTTTTCCAAAACGAATTAAACCGGCCATAAGCCAGCAGGGCACTCAGAAAAAAAAACAGCGAAAGAACATTTTTTCGCTCGGTTATCCAGGCCACTGATTCAACCATGACCGGGTGCAGCGCAAAAATGCCCGCCGCCAGCCACGCGCCCGGTATTTCAAGTTTCTGCAGCAATCTCCAAAACAACAAAACGGCGGCCAGGTGCAGGGCAACGTTTTCAATGTGGTAAGGAAACGTCCAAAGTTTCCAGAAATGATAATCGAGCCAAAAGGTCGTGCCCGAGATGGGATAGTATTGTTGCAGTGCCGTCGGATCAAACCAGATCAAATATAAGCCTTGGGCATTGTGGAGCAAATGGAGCACTTTGGTCGTCCATGCATCATCATCCCAGACAAATGCCCCGTGCAGAGCCGGCCAGTAAGCTGCAAACGAAACGACTATCAACGACAACCCAAAAAGATAGGCATATTTTGACGATCGTTCAAAATCCACTGGCCGGGTTTGTTGCGCCATTTTTGGATTTTATGGTTTGGAGTTATTTCGCCATAGAAAAAAAAGCGCGGCGGTCAGAGACCGCCGCATTCCAAAACTCATTTCGATGAATTCAGCTTTTACCGTTTCAAACGACGCACCATTCCCAGAGCGAGAATTCCAAATCCCGAAAGCACAAACACTGACGGTTCAGGAACATTGGTGAGAATGGTTATCTGGCTGATATCCAGCGTGGAAATTGCCGCCGTTGCACTGGTATAGCGGTAACCGAAGCCCAGCCCGTCGAACGTCGACCCTAGGAAACTACTCCCAGTCTCGACGCCTTTCATATTATAGAGAGCAGTTCCGCTGGCGGTGCTGCCGCTGTAAAGCTGGTTGGTGATAGTTATGGCATTCGCGGCAGTAAGTGTGAGCGTATAACTAAGAGTATAGGTACTGCTTTGAGTCAGGCCAGGGAAAGGAGCACTGGTGCCGACGTTGCCGGTGCTATTGGCACCTGTCGGGTTGTTGTAGGCTGCGGTGCTACTCGCGTTGTTGAAGATCAAATCCTGGTTCTGAGAGGTGGTTGAAGTTCCCACAGATTGTCCACTACGATTGTAAGCACTGGAATTGCCGTTCACCATAAGCCGACCCACATAACCCGCCCAACCCTGCGATCCTCCAGTAATGGTGGTACCAGAAAGGTTAAGCTGTGCGCCGTGATTCGGAGACACTCCACCGGAATTGAACAAACCAACATTCAATGAAGCATTGGCGTTCATTGCCGTGAGCAGAACATTCGCAGTATCTACGAACGTCAAGGTCAGAGTAACATTATCCCCAATATTAGCGAGCGAGACGGTGGGAAATTGAGCCTCTATTTCGGCAAGCTGACTGCCGCCGGAAATCGATGAAAATGTAAGGTCGTTCGCAGCAATGTTATATCCCGCCGGGGCACCACTCGAAGTCCAAACTTCGTACGCGGTCGAAGTGGAGGTGGGGGCGCCGGGGCTGGCGCTTTGAATCGTACTGCCGCCAGTGAAATTATCGCTGAAGACAGTCGTTTGGGCCATGACGGCTAATGGCGTGGCAAGCGCAAGCGCAATTAAGGATAAGCGTTTCATAAATTTACGTTCTGATTTTGTTGCGGTCTTATGACCTGTTACATTGCTAATTGAACAAAGTTTAACCTGCTTTCCAAATTTGTCACCATCGTTTTTTTGCAATCGCATTTGAAATTTAGGCACTTCAGGTGGTTGAGGGATGATTGCTGAGGGTTGAGAGTGGGTAAGGCGGGCAATTCTCTGCCAACTGCTCGTCCGAATTCCAATTGCGGCGCGCACAGAGTGACGCGCCTACCTTGACTGGCCGATGGCAAAGACGGGCACGCCGCAAGGAGTCCGGACGGGTCTGGGGAATGGCCGGGCAACGCGTCCCAGTGGCTATTTTTGAACATTTGTCAACAGACAGGGCATTTTCTGTCTCAAAACCAAGAAATTCAAACTCTGACTTTGTAAGGTCAGAGACCAACTTTGTAATTTCGATGGCTGACTTTGTAAGGCCGGTAACCGACCTTGCAATTTCAGAGATCGACTTTGTAAGGCCAGCCACTGAGTTTGTAAGAAAAATCACCGACTTTGTAAGCTCGGTGACCGACGTTGCAATTTCATTGATCGAGTTTGCAAGGTCGGAGGCCGACCTCGTAAATGCAATGATCGGGTTTGTAAGAAAAGCGACCGGGGTTGCAAATTGGGTGGCTGACTTTGCAAACAAAATGCGTGACTTCGTGCATCCGGTACCGGGCAGGGGATGAAAATGGATGGCAGGGTGGCGTTGCTACACTGCCATTGTTGGTAGGGTGGGCAGTCCCTTGCCCGCCGGACGTGGGTCGGCAATGGTGGCCGTCTGCGAAGACCGGCACCCACAGCACCGCCCTACCAGACAACGGGGTTCCAGCCGTCCGCGCCGCCGAGCACTTTTCCCGGCGTAATCGCGGCGGTTTCGGGCGGTGTGAGTTGCTTGGCCCAATCCGCGCGCGGTTTCGGGTTGCCGCCGGGGCCGGTGCTTTGGAATTCGGCGTAGCGTGCGGTCTGGTGGGTCTCCGGCTTTCCCCAATCGTTCCAGCCTTCCGGGCGGACGACGGCGGACATTTCCGTGTTCAGGTAAATCGTGCTGGCATGAATCCGCCAGGGCCGGCCCAGATAGGTGCGCGCCTCCGGCGTATCCCCCATGATGGTGCAATGGGAAAACACAAACCCGTACGGCTGGTCCACCGGCGTGGAAGCGGCGGTGATGTAGCCGTCGCCCAAGCATTGAATGTGGCAGCGCTCGAACCAGGCCGTCGCCGCGCCGAAGATGAAATCCACATGTCCGGCTATGTCGCAATTGTCAAAATACTGCCGTCCACGGTTCAGCAGAATCGTGTCCTGCCAGCCGAGGAAACGGCAGTTGCGGAACGTCGCGCGGTCGCCGTCCACGCGAATGGCCAGTGCCTGTCCCTTCGGGCCGGCGGAATTGGCGAACGTGATGTTTTCCGCCGTGAAATCATCCGCGTCAATCGTGGTGGTGGGCGTGTGGAAGGTGCCGATGGGTTTGCCGTCGAAGTTGGTGAGGGTCGCATACAAACCGTAGGTGATCACGGTGGTGGCCGGGTCTTCGCCGACGAGTTTGAAAAACCGTTTCTCGCGCTGAATATAAATCAGTTCCTGGTAGGTGCCCGGTTTGAGGTGAATGACCACCGGGTTGGTGCGGCTGCCGGAGGGGACGGACATGATGGCTTCCTGCAACGTTTTGAATTTGCCGCTGCCGTCGGCGGCCACCACGAGATTGACGGGTTTGACCGCCGCCCGGTCGGTCATCGTGGATTGGCAGCCCGCGGTCAGGGCCAGGACGGCAAATGCGCAGAGGGTTGCGGACAACACGGTTGAAATTGGGAAAACGATCCGGTTCATGTTTTTAGAGATTTAACCAGCACGAAAAGCAATTGAGCAAGAAATAATACTGTGATGGGCCGGGGCAACGGCTGCCGGAGGTTTAAATTCCCGCTTTGAAGTCGCCGCGCCGAATGGTTACGCTGTGGCCATGTCACGAAAGTCGCCGTCGGATTCAAACAACGGTTTCAGCGATGTCATCGGCTTCGCGTTGCTGGCCGCCGCGCTGCTGTTGCTCGTTGCGCAATTTTCTTTTGACCGCTACGACCTGTCATTCGTCAGCGCCAGCAATGCATCCCACCATCAGACGCACAATTGGATCGGGCCGCTGGGCGCGAACGTGGCCTACGCCTTTTTTTTCATTTTCGGCCTCGCCGCCTATGTTTTTCCATTTTTGATCGCGGCTTTCGGTGTCGGCCACGTTTGCAATTTTCTTTCTTACCTGCGCGAACGCCGGCTCTGGTTCGGCTTGTGGTCGGCCGTCTTGATTTTTTCACTGACCGGCCTGCTGAACATGATGGACGGGCTGTTCAAGCCGCTGCGCGAAAATGTGGATGCCCCGGGCGCGGGCGGCTGGATCGGGCAAACGCTGTTCCAGTTCAAGCTGTTTGGGTTTGACTGGGGGTTCTGGGTGCTCGGCTCGGTGGGCGCGACCATTTTGTATCTGGCGTTCTGCTTCATCAGCCTGCTGTTCCTTACGAATTTTCAACTCGGCGCATGGATTCGCGCTTTAATGGACAAGGAAAAGCCGGTTGCCAAAACAGTCGAGCCGAAATCCAGCGATGAAGTGGTGCTCGAACGCCGGGCGCGCGACCTCGAAAAGCAGGCCCAAAAATTACAGGAGGAAGTCGCGCGTTCCGGTTTGGGCGCGGATTTGTTGCCGGTCCCGGAACCGACCGTCCGCGATTTGAGCGTGCCCCAGGCCAAGGCCGTCACCTCCGCGCGCGTCCGCAAGACCACCTTGCCCGGCGGCGCCACCAAGGAGCCGGCGCACGCCGGCGATCCGGTGGAGGCGCCCGCGCATGAAACCACAGCGGCCACGACGGAGGAAATTCTCGGCCGCAAATCCGAAGCCCCGGAAAAGCCGGCGGAAACCAAACCGGAATCGCCGGTTGTGGAAAAAACTGAAGCGGAAAAAGCCACCAGCGCACCCGCTGAACCGGCGATCCACATCGCCCCGGTTTCCACCAAACCGAAGGGCGCGCTTAAGAAGCACCGGCCGCTCTCCGTCGCCTCGACGCCGATGATCGGCAATTACCAGTTGCCGCCGCTGGATTTTCTCCAGCATCCGGACATGACCCTGAAGCCCACGGAGTCCAAGGAGGAATTGATGGCCAACGCGCGGCTCATGCAGCAGACGCTCGCGCAGTTCGAGATTGAGGTTTCGCTCGGCGACATCACCAAAGGCCCGACCATCACCCGCTACGAGTTGCATCCGGCCCCCGGCGTGAAGCTGGAAAAAATCACCGCGCTGTCAAACAACCTGGCGGCCGTGCTCAAGGCCGAGCGCATCAACATTCTCGCGCCGGTGCCGGGCAAAAGCTCCGTCGGCGTCGAGGTGCCCAACCACATCAAGTCCAAGGTCATCGTGCGCGACATGTTTGAGTCCGACGAATGGCGCAACAGCAAGGCCAAGATTCCCATCGCGCTGGGCAAGGACGTCTATGGCCACCCCATCATCGCCGATCTGGTCGAGATGCCGCATGTACTCATCGCCGGCAGCACCGGTTCCGGAAAATCAGTCTGCATCAACACCATCATCGCGTCGCTGCTGTACCGCTTCTCGCCCGACCAGCTTCGGTTCGTGATGATTGATCCCAAGGTCGTCGAGTTGCAGCAATACAACGCGCTGCCGCACCTGGTCGTGCCGGTCGTGACCGATCCCAAAAAGGTCATTCTGGCCCTGCGCTGGGTGGTCAATGAAATGGAAAAGCGCTACCAGATTTTCGCGCGGGTCGGCGTGCGCAACATCGCCACGTTCAACGCGCGCCCGAAAAACAAGCCGCTGCCGGAGACCGAACCCGAACTGCCGCTCAAGTCCCGGAAGGAAAAAGTTGAGCCGGGCGCGGAGGGATTTGCCGTCGAGGTGGATGAGGAGATTGTCGTGCCGCGCGAGGATGACATCGTGATTCCCGAAAAGCTGAGCTACATCGTGGTCATCATTGACGAGCTGGCGGACCTGATGCTGGTGGCGCCCGCCGACGTGGAAATGGCCATCGCGCGCATCACGCAAATGGCGCGCGCAGCCGGCATCCATTGCATCGTCGCGACGCAACGGCCGAGCGTGGACGTCATCACCGGCGTCATCAAGGCGAACATCACCGCGCGCATCGCGTTTCAGTGCGCATCGCGGGTGGACTCGCGGACGATTCTCGACGCGATGGGTGCGGACAAATTGCTCGGCAAGGGCGACATGCTCTACCTGCCGCCCGGCTCGGCCAAGCTGATTCGCGCGCAGGGGGCGCTCATCACCGACCAGGAACTCAATGATATTGTCGGCTTCATCGCCAAGCAGGCCAAGCCGAGCTACGAGATGGAAATTCACCGTCAGCTCTCCAAGCCCGCCGCCAATTACGGAAATGAAAGCGGCATTGACGAGGACGAGGAAATCATCCAGCAGTGCATCGAGGTCATCCGCAGCGAACAAAAGGCGAGCGTGTCGCTGTTGCAGCGCCGGCTGCGCCTCGGCTACACGCGCGCCGCGCGCATCATGGACGAACTGGAAAACCGTGGCATCGTTGGTCCGAGCAAGGGCGCTGAACCGCGGGACATCCTGATTGACCTGGACGGCGGTGGCGCGGATGGCGGCGACCAGAGTGCGGTCTGATTGGAAAGATTCGAGCCACAGATAGGAACGTTTGTGCAGATTTGTGTTTCATCGGTGGCCAAAACAACGGCTGTTTTATTTTAATAGTTGTTCTCATAGCACCGCAATCTGAATTTGCCGACAGGCAATCCGCTGCGCTTTTTTGGTTGTTATTGCATCGGAAAGGGGCTTAACCCTATCCTAATCCGATGACAGGCCGGCAATATCCACTCTCCATCGTTGTCCCGATTTACAACGAGGAGCAGGCTTTGCCCGCGTTGTTCCGGGAACTGGAACAGGCTTGTGACACCATTCTCAAGCCCCACGGCCCGGTCGAAACTGTGCTGGTCAACGACGGCAGCAAGGACCGGAGCTGGGAACTGATCGCGGGTCAATGCAGCCGCCGGAACGATTGGGTGGGGGTGAATCTCTCGCGCAACTTTGGTCATCAACTGGCCCTGGCCGCCGGCCTCGAAACGGCCCGCGGCGACGTGGTGGTGTCCATGGACGCCGATTTACAGGACCCGCCCGCCGTGATTCTGCAAATGATCGAGGCACACCGCCAGGGTTACGACGTGGTTTATGCCACGCGCAAGGACCGGGGCCAGGAAAATTTCACCAAACGGATCACGGCCCGGATGTTTTATGTCCTGATTGAAAAACTGAGCGGCGTCAGGATTCCGCGGAACACGGGGGATTTCCGGCTGTTGAGCCGGCGTGCGTTGACGGAACTGGCGCGGTTGCACGAGACGCACCGCTTCCTGCGCGGGCTGGTGCCGTGGATTGGATTTCCGCAGACGCAGGTGTTCTACGACCGCGCCGACCGGGTTGCTGGCGAAACGCACTACCCGTTCAGCAAGATGTTGCGGTTCGCGTTTGACGGCATCGCCTCGATGTCCACCAAGCCCCTGCGGCTGGCGTACGTGCTCTCGCTGCTGCTGTTCGCCGTTTTTGTCAGTTACATTTTCTACGTGCTCTACGACCATTTCATCCGTGGCGGTGCGCTGGTGCCGGGCTGGACCTCCATCATGTCGGCCATCACAATTTTTGGCACGATTCAACTCTTGTTGCTCGGGGTTTTCGGCGAATACATCGGCCGCATTTACGAACAGGCCAAGAACCGGCCGTTGTACATCATCCAGGAAATCAAGCGTGCCGAAGACGGGTCTTCATCTGCCTCGCCAAAATAATCAGATGTTTTCGTTCCTTCGCCAAACCAGCCCCGTACGGCTCGCGATTTGCCTGTTGTTGGGCGTTACCTGCTACCGTTTCTGGTTTGCCACCTGCATGGATCTGGTGCCGGACGAAGCCTACTACTGGCTTTGGTCGCAGCATCTGGCCGCTTCGTATCGCGACAAAGGTCCCGCCGTTGCCTGGACCATCGCGCTGGGAACAAAGCTCTTTGGCAACACGGTTTTTGGCATTCGTTTTTTTGCCGTGCTCCTGAGCACCGCCACGGGCGCGCTGCTGTTTGTGTTCGCGCGCCGGCTGTACGACGATCGTGTGGCGTTGTGGTGCCTGTTGATGGCCTTGGTGATGCCGATGCTGGCTGTCGGCTCAATCCTGATGACGATTGATTCGTTGAGCGTCTTTTTTTGGGCGCTGGCGATGATCCTGTTTTGGAACGGCCTGCACAACGGAAAGATCAGCGACTGGGTATGGCTGGGACTGGCCATTGGCGCGGGTTTTCTGGCCAAATTCACCAATGGCGTGCAACTGGCCTGCATCGGCCTGTTTCTCCTGTGGTCCAAGGAGCACCGGCCACTTCTGTTCAGTTGGAAAATGGTTGCGCTGTGCGCCGCGTTCGCGTTGAGCATCACGCCGATTCTCTGGTGGAACATCCAGACCGGCTGGGTCCACGTCATGGCGCTGCACTCGCGCAGCGGCGTCACCAATACATTTCAGGTGCATCCCGGTGAACTGCTCAAGTTCATCGGCGGACAATTCGGCGTGGTATCCCCTTTGTTCATGGCCGGCATGGTGGTCGCTGCGGTCATACTCGCCTGGAAGCAACACGCGGATTTGCGGACGCGCTTCCTGTTGAGCCAGTTCGCACCCCTCTACGGTTTGTTTCTTTTCTTTAGCCTGAACAAGGCCGGCCAGCCCAACTGGATTGCCCCGGCGCTGATCCCCGGCATTATTTTGACCGTGGTTTACTGGCGGGAATTGCTGGCGCACCAGCCGGCCTGGCGTTGGGGAATCGGTGCCTCCTTCACGATTGCGCTGGTCATGACCGTGGTGATGCACGACACGGATTACCTGCATCTGCCGCCCAACAAGGAACCGCTGCGCCGGGCACAGGGCTGGACGGATTTCGCGGCGCACGTGCAAAAGGCCCGTGAGGATAACCAGGTCAATTTGTTGATCGCCAACCATTATTCGCAGGCGAGCATGATGTCGTTTTATTTGCCGGACCAGCCGGTGACATATCTGTTGCCCGAGCCTTACGGCGAATCGCAATTCACCCTCTGGCCCGGCTACACCGTCCGGTCCGGCACCCGTGCCTTGTACGTGACCGACTCGACCAAGCCGCCTCCGAAAGCCTTGCAGGAAGAATTCAACAAGGTAGTGCCGGTGGACGACTTCTGGTCACAACATCACGGCCGGCCCATGACCCGTTTCTTCATCTATCTTTGCACCGGCGGTTGAACGAAGCCTTTCTCGCAGGTCCGGCTGAATTGAAAAACCGGCGATTCTTGGCCTGTTTCGTGCTATTTCTGTTGCTAAATTCAGCAAAACCTTTGAAAAATATGGCAATGTCAACCGTCGCCGAACAACTACGCGCTGGACGTGAAGCCCGGAAGCTCACGATTCCGCAGGTCGCGGAAATGACGAAAATCCGCACCGACCACATCCGCGCGCTGGAGGAGGGAAACTTCAACGTGTTTTCCGCGCCGATTTACATCCGCGGTTCGGTGAAAAATTATGCCATGCGCCTCAAGCTGGACGTGCCGCAAATCATGGCCACGCTGGATGCTGAATTGAACCGGACGGAAAATTTCAGCGAACCGCCGCCGCTCACCGAGGAATCCAACAAGCCGCTGGACCGGCTGATGTTTCTACTCTCGAAATTGAATTGGAAGGTCGGCGTGGCGGGCACCACGGTTTTGGGAATCGTTGTGGTGGTTTTCTTTGCCAGTTTCGCATTGCGGCACCACAAGAGCAGTGACCCGCTGTCCGGTTTGCAGCCCGCGGTCTATCAATCGGCCAATTCCGGCCAGACCCTGCCGCTGGCGACACATCGCTGATTTTGTCCGGGTTGGGGCAATAATCTGCTTTGCCGACCCTCAACTTTCAGCCTTCAACTCTCAACCTTCTCCGTCAGGCGTCGCTCAGATAAATCGCGCGGTTCCGCCACAGGTAAATCACGCCGGACGCCGCGGTCAACGCAACGGTCAGCCAAAGCATGGCCAGGGCGAAGGTTCCGACCCACGGCGTGAACAGGTTCTGCAGCCACACCGGCCATTCGTGACAGGCATCCACAATCAGCAGCGCGTTGATGGCCACGATTTGCGAGATGGTCTTGTGCTTGCCGAATTTTTCGGCGGCCAGCACAATGCTTTTGGACGCCGCCAGCAGCCGCAGGCCGGTGATCGCCAGTTCGCGGGCAACGATGATGACCACCATCCACGCCTCGACCGTGACCGTGGCGTTGGGGTTCATCCGGCTGCTTTCCACGAATGCGATGAACGCCGAGCAGGTCATGACCTTGTCCGCCAGCGGGTCCATTAAAATCCCGAAGTTGGTGATCAGCCCGCGGCGGCGCGCAATGCGGCCGTCGAGAAAATCCGTGATGCCCGCTGTGAAGAAAAATATCAGCGCCAGCGTGTGGTTGAACGGAAAACGCGAGAACACCGCCCAGAGGAAAACTCCCGTCAGCGCGAAACGCGAAACGGTGAGCTTGTTGGGCAGGTTCATTGTTGGCGGAAAATTGCCCGTGAAGCGCTCCGGCTGGCAACTTAAATCGTCCTCGTTTTCCCTCTCGTCCTCGTCCGCGAAATTTCGGGGGTGAGGACGAGGACGAGGACGAAATTAAATCACGCCCCGAACTTGTCGAACATCTTCGCGTTCGCCTGCATCAGGCGGATGAGAAACTTCGCCTCGATCACGCCGAGCGAGCCGCTGTTGGCACCGGTTTCCGTGAAGCGCTCCAGCTTGTCCGAGCCGCTCACCGCCGAGTGCAGCAGCACCGGCTGCGGATGCCACGAATGGCCCTTGACCGCCACCGGCGTCGAGTGGTCGCCGGTGATGGCGATCACGTCCGGCTTTTTCTTCAGCAAAATCGGCAGCGCGGCGTCGAAATCTTCAATCGCCTTTTTCTTCGCGGCAAAACTGCCGTCCTCGCCCGCCTTGTCGGTGTACTTGTAGTGGATGAAAAAGAAATCAAAGTTGTTGTACTCCTTGAGATAGCGCTCGAACTGCTCGGCGATGGTCGCCGGGCCCTCGATTTTCTTCATGCCAACGAGCTGGGCCAGGCCCTTGTACATCGGGTATACCGCCAGGCACGCGGGTTTCAGCTTGTAGCGGTCCTCGAACAGCGGGATGTGCGGCTGATGCGCGATGCCGCGCATGAGGAAGCCGTTGGCCGGCTTTTCCTTCGCAATGATGGGCAGCGCGGCCTGGTAAAAATCCGCGATGAGACCGGCCATTTGTTTTTGGCCGGCGTTATTTTCATCGCGCGGATGAACCGTCGGAATCGGAAATCCTTCGCGGTTCGGGTCGGCGTCCGTGAGTGGCCCTTCGAGCCCCTTGCCGCGGAACACCACGACGAAGCGATGTTCCTTGCCCGCCTTGATGATGACCTGTGTGTCGCCGATTTTCTTGACCTTGGCGGAGAGCATCGCCACTAGTTTTTCGCACGTTTCGGTCGGAATGCGGCCGGCGCGGCGGTCGGTGACGATGCCCTTGGGGTCGAGCGTGGCGAAATTGGCACGGGCGCAAACGTCACCGGGCTGCAACTCCAGGCCGAGACCCAGCGCCTCGATGACGCCGCGGCCGACCTGGAATTCCAGCGGGTCGTAACCGAACAGGCCGAGATGGCCGGGGCCGCTGCCAGGCGTGATGCCAGGGGCGACGGGGATCATGCGGCCCTGGGCGGAATCCTTCGCGAGCCGGTCCAGATTCGGCGTGTTTGCGGCTTCGAGCGGCGTGAGATAGCCCTGTTCCTTGGTGGCGAGATCCCCGAGGCCGTCCATCACGAGGAGCGCGACCTTGGCATTGGTTTTGAGTGTCAGTTCCGAATAAAGAGCGTCTAAATTCATCCGCCCAGTTTACAAACAAATGTTCGTGACGCAATTCGATTCGGATTGCGCGAAATTTTCTCGCCCGCAATTCATTTTCGCGGTTTAATCTGCGCCGCATGAAACAAAAAGCTTACGCCGCCGCCGGCGTGGACATTGATCTGGGCAATCGCGTCAAAGCCACGCTGCCGCAATTGCTCGCCAGCACGCATCGCCGCGAGGTGCTCGGCAAGGTCGGCGGCTTCGGCGGCCTGTTCGCGCTGGACGTCAAAAAATATCGTGAACCCATCCTCGTTTCCTCCGTGGATGGCGTCGGCACCAAGCTCAAGCTCGCCTTCGCGCTGGACCGGCACGACACCATCGGCGCGGACCTCGTGAACCATTGCGTGAACGACATCGCGGTGCTGGGCGCGGAGCCGCTGTTCTTCCTCGATTATCTCGGCACCGGCAAACTGGAGCCGCACGTGTTCACGGAAATCATCAAGGGCTTCGCCCGCGCCTGCGCGGAAAACAACTGCGCGCTCATCGGTGGCGAGACGGCGCAGATGCCCGGCTTTTACCAGCCGGGCGAGTACGACGTGAGCGGCACAATCGTCGGCGTGGTGGAAAAATCCCGGATGCTCAACGGCCAGAAAACCATCCGGCGCGGCGACGTCGTGATCGGCATCGAATCCAGCGGGCTGCACACGAACGGCTATTCGCTCGGCCGGAAAATTTTCTTCGAGCAGCTTGGCTACAAACCTTCGAGCAAAGTGCCCGGTTTGAAAAAATCCGTTGGCGAAGAATTGTTGAAGGAACACATCAGCTACGGACCGCTGGTGCAAAAGCTCCTCAAGAAGTTCAATCTCGTCGGCAAGCCAGATCAGGTGCGGGCGTTCGCCCACATCACGGGCGGCGGTTTTGTGGACAACATCCCGCGCGTGCTGCCGAAGTCGCTCGACGTGGTCATCAAAAAAGGTTCGTGGGACATGCTGCCGATTTTCAAAATCATCGAACAGAAAAGCGGCGTGTCCGACGCGGAGCTTTACCAGGTTTTCAACATGGGCATCGGCATGGTGGCGATTGTGTCGGCGGAAAAGGCGAATGACATTTTGAAATTCGTCCGCGCGCAGAAGCACAGGGCGTGGCTGATTGGTGAAGTTGTCAAAGGCCGTGGCGAAGCGTTGGTGATTTGAACCGCGGATTACGCGGATTGCCCTTTCCGTTCTTGATCCGCGTCATCCGCGGTTCAATAGCTCATCCGGTCCATTTTCACTTTGCCGCGGAAAATCCAGTAGATGCAAACGGTGTAAGTGATCACCACCGGCACCCCGATGGCGGCGATGACCAGCATGATGCCCAGTGTTTTCGGCGACGACGCGGCATTGTAAATCGTCAGGCTGTTGTCGGGATTGGGCACGCTGTAAACCAGGTTCGGATAACTGTTCACGGCGAACAGCGCCATCAGCGTGACGATCGCCGCGCACGACGACAGGAACGCGCGCCAGTCGCGGCCATGATGAAATTCCCGCGGAATGTTGGCAATGGACAGCATGTTCACCAGCGCGATGCTGAACAGCCACGGAGTTTCCCGCACGCGCGCGGACATATGCGGCACGAACAGCAAGGTAGCCATCGTGAGCGTCACCGCACAAATCGCGAAAAAGATGATGCTGTTCATCGCCCAGCGGCGCAGTTTGTCGTGCAATGCTCCCTCGGTTTTCATCGCTCCGTAAATCGCGCCGTGCATCATGAACAACGCCACCGTCGTGACGCCGACCAGCACGGGATACGGCATCAGCAGTCCGAGAAAGGTTCCGGCGAATTCACCGTGCTCATCAATCGGGATTCCCCAGGCAATGTTGCCCAGCGCCACGCCGATGAGCAGGCTGGACAGGGTGCTGCCGGCGGAAAATCCAACGTCCCACATCTGCCGCCACCAGTGCATCGGCTGCTTGCTGCGAAATTCGATGGCCACCGCACGAAAAATCAACGACACCAGCAGCAGGATCAACGCGAGATAAAAACCGGAGAACACCGTCGCATAGACATTGGGAAACGCGGCAAACAACGCGCCGCCGCCGGTGACGAGCCAGACTTCGTTGCCGTCCCAGACCGGCCCGATGGAGTTGAGCATGACACGGCGTTCCTGGTCGTCCTTCGTGAACAGGTGCAGCGCACCGATGCCGAGGTCGAAGCCGTCGAGCATTGCATAGCCGGTGAACAGCACGCCGACGAGGACGAACCAGATGGTGTTGAGATCAAAGTTCATGGCGCGGTTTGATTTTTAGTGGGTAAGGCCAGTTTGCCGGACGGAATCAGATCCTGTTCATCCGGGCCATGCTGGATTTTGTCGTTGAGCAGATAAATGAACACTGCGAACAGCAGAAAATAAATGAAGGTGAACAGGACCAGCGACGTCAGCACGACATTGGCCTTGACCACAGCCGACAATCCGGCCGGGGTGCGCATCACATGATAGACAATCCACGGCTGGCGTCCGACCTCGGCGGCAAACCAGCCGAGCTGGTTGGCGATTTCCGGGCCGAGCACGGAGAAGACGAAAATCCAGAGCAGCCAGCGTTTTTCCGCCAGCGTCCCGCGCCAGAGATAAAAACAACCGACGGCAGCGATGGCAATCATCGCAAAACCAATGGCCACCATGCCATGGAAGAATAGAAACGATGCCGGGACGGGCGGACGGTCTGCGGGAGCAAAAGCATCCAGTCCGGTGACCACGCTGCGGGTGTCGTAATAAACCATCCAGCTCAACAAACCCGGAGCTTGCAGGCCCACGACTTTTTGGTTTTGTTCATCCACCCAGCCCATCAACGTCAGCGGCGCGTTGGAGGTCGTGTTGTACAACCCTTCAAACGCCGCGAGCTTTTCCGGCTGGTTTTTGGCCACGCCGCGCGCACTGGAATCGCCGCTGATGACCTGCAACAGCGCGGCCGCCAATGCGACGATCAAACCGACGCGCAACGAGGCGCGGGCGAAATCCAGATGTCTTTTTTTCAACAAATACCAAGCGCTGACGCTGATCACCAGGAATGCGCCCGTCTGCCACGCGCCGCAGACGGTATGAAACAGGCGATCCATCGAGGACGGGTTGAACACCAATTCCCAGAAGTTCGTGATTTCCGCGCGGGCCACGCCATTGTGGACCACAATTTTATAGCCTGCCGGTGTTTGCATCCAGGAATTGGCCACCACGATCCAGACCGCGCTGAAATGTGCGCCGAGGCAGACCATGCACGTGGAAAAGAAATGCAATTTGCGGCTGACCCTGTCCCAGCCAAACAACAGCACCGCGAGAAAACCGGATTCGAGGAAAAACGCGAAGATGCCCTCCGCCGCCAGCGCGCTGCCGAACACGTCACCGACAAACCGCGAATAGGTGGCCCAATTCGTGCCGAACTCGAATTCCATGACAATGCCCGTGGCCACGCCAATGGCGAACGTGAGCGCGAACACCTTCGTCCAAAAGCGCGCCATCTGGTGATAAACCGGTTTTTTGGTCTTGAGCCACAACCCTTCCATGACGACGAGCAAAACGCCCAGGCCGATGCTCAATGGCGGATAAATATAATGAAACGCAATGGTCGCTCCGAATTGAATGCGGGATAGGGTCAGGACGTCCATATCCAGGAATTTTGCTCTCACGATGACAAGAGGTCAACAGGATCAGGCGAAATATAAACCCGGCTTTCGCGAGGGTTAGTTTTTTGATTTTCAAATTGTGTTGTTGGCGAGATCCTGGCTTCGCATTGCTTCGAAGTGGCAGGCCGCGTAATCTTCGGGCCGTCATTTCATGAAAATCCTCGTCATCGGATCGGGCGGACGTGAGCACGCGCTGGTTTGGAAACTGGCGCAGTCGCCGAATGCCACGCAGATGTGGTGCGCGCCGGGCAACGCGGGCATCGCATTGGAGTGCACGGAAAGAACGGGGAAGCCCGTTGAGTGCGTCAACATCGGCGCGGAAGATTTGCCCAGGCTGCTGGCGTTCGCCCAGGAAAAAAAGGCCGACCTGACCGTCGTCGGGCCGGACAATCCGCTGGCGCTCGGCATCGTGGATTTGTTCCAGCAGCACGGGCTGCGCATCTGGGGCGTGAACCGGAAAGCCGCGCAGTTTGAGTCTTCGAAGGTTTTTTCGCAAGAGTTCATGGAGAAACACGGCATTCCCACCGCCGCGGCTGGGACGTTTTCGGAGGTCGGGCCGGCAAAGGCCTTTTGCGCCACGCTCGGCGGCAGGTGTGTGGTGAAAGCCGACGGACTCGCGCTCGGCAAAGGCGTCTTGATTTGTGCGAACCAGGCCGAAGCGGAAAAGGCCGTGGACGAAATCATGGTGAGCAAAGCTTTTGGCTCCGCGGGTGCGCGGGTAGTCATCCAGGAGTTTCTCGAAGGCATTGAGGTTTCGCTGCACGCGCTGTGTGACGGCAGGACGGCGAAACTGTTTCCAACTTCGCAGGACCACAAGCGCGGGCTGGACGGCGATCTTGGCCTGAACACCGGGGGCATGGGCAGCTATTCGCCCACGCCGTTTCTGACCGGGGCGCAACTCGCCGACACCGCCAGAAAAATTCTCGAACCCTTCATGCGTGGCTGTGCGGCGGAAGGCATCGATTATCGCGGCCTGCTTTATCCCGGCGTGATGCTGACAAAGAACGGCCCGAAGATTTTGGAATTCAATGTCCGTTTCGGCGACCCGGAAACGCAGGTCTATCTCACGCGCCTGGAAAGTGATTTGGTGGAACTTCTCGCCGCCAGCGTCTGCGGCTCCCTCGGCTCGCTGGAATTGAAATGGAGCCCGCTGGCGAGCGTGTGCGTGGTGATGGCCAGCGGCGGTTATCCGGGCAATTACACCAAAGGCAAGGTCATTTCCGGTCTGGACGCGGCGAACGCGTTTCCGAACACGAAAGTGTTTCATGCCGGAACGGCATTGAAAGACGGGCAGATCGTGACGAACGGTGGGCGCGTTCTCGGCGTGACGGCGCTGGGCAGGGATTTGAAATCGGCGCAGGCGGCCGCCTATGCCGCCGTGGAAAAAATCCGCTTCGAGGGCGCACATTTTCGTCGCGATATTGCCGCGAAAGCCTTAAGCTGCCCTTAAAGCTCGTGGCTGTACGCATCCAAACTGCTTCTGAACCTTCATGGGAATTGAAGGTTCGTGAATATTTTAATTTCACCACCGATGTCATTGACCGGTGGGCGGAAACGCAGCCGGCTGTTCCGGCGCTATGGTGTGTGAATGCGGCGACGGGCGCGGAACAGAAGTTCACGTTTCAACAACTTTCCAGGTTGAGCGCCCAGGCAGCCAATGCCCTTTGCTCGGCGGGTGTCCGTCGCGGCGACCGGGTGCTGATCATGCTGCCGCGCGTGCCGCAATGGTGGATTGCCATGCTGGGTCTCATCCGGCTGGGCGCCGTGCCGGTGCCCGGCACGTTGCTGCTCACGCCGCGCGATGTGGCCTACCGGATTCAAGCGGCGAAGGTCACGGCGGTGATTGCCAGCCCGGAAGGTGTTGCCAAGCTGGACGGATTTGACGGCGTGCGTCTGGCTGTCGGTGAAGCGCCAGCGGGCTGGATAAATTTCGACGCCCGGCTGCGCGCGGCGGACACGACGTTTCAAACGGAACCCACCCGCAGTGACGACGCAGGCATCATTTATTTCACCAGCGCGACGACCGGTGAGCCGAAGATGGTGCTCCACACGCAGGCCAGTTACGGTCTCGGTCACCGGCTCACGGGCGGGTTGTGGCTCGATTGCCGGCCGGGCGAGGTGCATTGGAACATTTCGGATCTTGGCTGGGGCAAGGCCGCGTGGTCGAGCTTCTACGGCCCGTGGCAGATGGGCGCCTGTGTGTTTGCGCTGGATGTCCGGGGCAAGTTTGATCCGGTTCAGACTCTGGACACGCTGGCCCGTTTTCCCATCAACACCTGGTGCGCGCCGCCCACGGCGTTGCGGTTGATTGTGCGGCAGGACCTGTCGCGCTGGAACTTTCCCCGGCTCCGCCATTGTGTCACGGCCGGTGAACCGCTGAATCCCGAGGTGTTCAAGCTCTGGCAGGACGCCACCGGCCTGGCGCTACACGAAGCCTATGGCCAGACGGAAACCGTGGTGTTGATCGGGAACTTCCGTTCGCTCGGCCACGAGGTGCGCCCGGGTTCAATGGGCAAACCCACGCCCGGTTTCACCGTGGCGCTGCTGGACGATGATTTGAACGAGGTGGCCGCCGGACAGGAGGGGGAAATTGCCGTGCGGGTGAAACCGCACCGGCCGGTGGGATTGTTCCGCGAGTACTGGCAGAATCCGGGCGAGATGAAGAACCAGTTCCATGGAGATTGGTATCTCACGGGCGATCGGGCCGTGCAGGATGCCGATGGATATTTTTATTTTGTCGGACGCAGGGACGATGTGATCAAGAGTTCGGGCTACCGCATCGGGCCGTTCGAGGTTGAAAGCGTGCTGCTCGAACATCCGTCCGTGCTGGACGCGGCGGTGATTGGCAAACCGGACGAAGTGCGCGGGCAGATTGTGAAGGCGTTTGTCATCCCGCATCCTCAAGCCGTCGCCGGTGAAGATTTGAAGCGCGCGCTTCAGCAGCACTGCAAGCAGATCGCCGCGCCTTACAAATATCCTCGCGAAATCGAATTCGTGAAGGAGCTGCCGCAAACCATCAGCGGCAAGACGCGGCGGGTGGAGTTACGGAACCGCCTGGCGGCCGAAGCCCGGGTTTGACCGCGACACGTACTTCACGAAATGCTTTTGAAAGGCGCCAGTGGACCGCAGCAGCGCCGGTCTCCCGCCAAATGATTGTCGCGTTGCACCTGCCACTGCACCTGAATAATATAATTTGCGGCTGCGCAAGCACCTTTACTTCCGGGCATTCGTCGCGCATTTTAGATGCAGCATGACACGACGCTTTTTGAAGCTCCTCATCCTGATTTTGACTGGTTGGCTGGCGGCACGCGGTTCCTTGCGTGCGGACCCGACCAACCCGGCGCCGGATTTCACGGAAGTTTATGATTTGCTCCGCGCGAACCTCCCCGGCGCGACCGATGAATCGCTCAATCGCGCGGCGGTCGAAGGCTTGCTGGCGCAATTCCCTGGCAAAGTCATGCTGGCCGGCGGCGCGCGGGACGGATTCATCCGCCAGCATGGCGGGACGGCATTGAAGAAATCCGCCGTTCTCGAAAACAACGTTGCCTATTGGTCCGTCGGCCGTATTGCGGGAAATCTCGCGGAGGAACTGGAGGTGGCCTATCGTGCATTGACGCCAACGAACCGGCTCGTCGGGGCGGTTTTGGATTTGCGTTTCGCGGGCGGCGACGATTACGCGGCGGCACGCGAGACGGCCAAATGGCTGGCATCCGGAAAACCCGCCTGCCCGGTTGCCGGGCCGCTGGTGGTCCTGGTAAACGGTGAGACGCGCGGCGCGGCGGAAACGCTTGCCCGGTTGCTGCACGAAACGGATGCGGCGCTGATCATTGGCAGCCCCACCGCGGGCGCGGCGCTGAATTTCAAGGAATATGTTCTGACCGACGGTGAACGTCTGTGCATAGCTACACCGCCGGGGAATCCTGCCGGTGCTGACGTTTCACATGTGCAACCGGATATTATGGTGTTGGTGAATTTGGAAAACGAGCGCGCATTTTTGGAAAATCCCTACGGCATGATTGCGCCGGACAGCACGAACCTCATGGCGGTGACCAACAATTTTTTGCCGTTTGTGGACCACACCAGCGAGGCGGATTTGGTGTTGCAGAAACGGGGTGACGGAAAACACACCGGTGGGTTCCAAACGCGGGATATGATTCTGCCCGAGTCGGCTTCAATCCACAAGCAGGATGACGGCGGCGATGACGGCGACAATTCCCCAACATCGCGCGCGGCCGATTCGCAACGGTCGGTGATTCGCGATCCGGTTCTGGCCCGGGCGCTGGACTTGGTCAAGGGTCTCGCAGTCGTCCGCGAATCACACCTTTGATTTCGGGTTGACGATTTGTGTTTCAGAATTCACCCTGAATCTTTGCGCGGGATGAAAACCATTCTGTTCATTTGCACCGGCAATGTCTGCCGCAGCCCGATGGCCGAAGCGCTGTTTCGGCGGGCGGCGGACGGACATGGGGAATTTCGTGTATTTTCAGCGGGGCTCGGCGCGGTGGACGGCCAGCCGCCGACGGCGCATTCCGTGAGAGCCATGCGCGAGCTGGGCATGGACATTTCCGGGCAGCGCAGCCGGATGCTGACGACGGATTTGATGCGGCAGGCGGATTATATTTTCGGCATGACGCACAGTCACGTGGACGCGCTGGCGCTCCTGTATCCGCAGGCGGCGGAAAAAACCTTTTTATTGTGCGAATTCGACGAAACCCTGGAAGCATTCGAAAAAGACATCAGCGACCCGATTGGCGGCTCCTACGAGGTGTATGTAAATTGTCGCGACCAGATCCGGCAGGGAATCACGTCACTTTTGAAATTTATGGAACAACATGAAATCTTGTCGGCTCCACACACGGCCAAGCCCTTGGCGGTCACAAACTTCGCCCTTGGCGCGGACCATGGCGGTTATGAACTGAAGGAAGCGCTGAAGCAACACTTGCAGCAGCGCGGGCTGAGTGTCACCGACTTCGGCGCCAAATCGAAGGATCCGGCGGACGATTATCCCGATTTTGCCGGGCCGGTGGCGCAGGCGGTTGCCGCCGGACAGGCGGAGCTTGGGCTGCTCATTTGCACCAGCGGCGTCGGTGTAAGCATGACCGCAAACAAGGTGCCGGGTGCGCGCGCCGCGCTCGTCGCCGATGTGCTGACGGCGGCCTTGGCGCGCCAGCACAACGATGCAAACATTCTCTGCCTCAGTGGAAAAAACACTACGCCGGAACTGGGCCGGAAAATCCTCGACGCGTTTTGGGGCGCCAAATTCGAAGGCGGACGTCATGAACGACGAGTCAACAAGATGGATGTCCGCTACACTGCGCCGCAACTTCGTTTGCGCAACGTGGATTCCGCTGTGGCTGAATCCATCGAACACGAGCGCCTGCGCCAGCAGGAAAACATCGAGTTGATCGCCAGCGAGAATTTTGTCAGCCCGGCCATCCTGGAGGCGCAAGGCTCCATCCTGACGAACAAATACGCCGAGGGTTATCCGAAGAAACGCTGGTATGGCGGCTGCGAAAACATTGACGTCATAGAACAGCTTGCGATTGACCGCGCGAAAAAACTTTTCGGCGCGGAACATGCCAACGTCCAGCCGCATTCCGGGAGCCAGGCGAACATGGCCGTTTATTTTGCCGTGCTGAAGCCCGGTGACAAGATGCTGACGATGGACCTGAGCCATGGCGGACACCTGACGCACGGCAACAAGGCGAATTTCTCCGGCAAATTCTTTGAAATCATCCACTACGGCGTGCGCAAGGACGACGAACGGATTGATTACGACCAGCTCGCCGCGATGGCCCGCGAGCACAAGCCGAGAATGATCACCGTGGGCGCGAGCGCGTATCCGCGCGCCATTGATTTCAAACGCATGGGTGAAATCGCCCGGGAGGTCGGAGCGTATCTGCTCGCGGACATCGCACATATTGCCGGACTGGTCGCGACGGGAATTCATCCCAGCCCGATGGCGCACGCGGATTTCGTGACCACCACAACGCACAAGACCCTGCGCGGTCCACGTGGCGGATTGATTTTGTGCCGCGAGAAAAATGCCAAAGAAATTGATTCGCAGGTTTTCCCTGGAATCCAGGGCGGGCCGCTGGAACACGTCATCGCCGGCAAAGCGGTTTGCTTCCACGAAGCGTTGCAGCCGTCGTTCAAGGCGTATCAGGAACAAATTGTGAAGAATGCCCTGGCCCTGGCCGATGGCATGAAGCGCAACGGCTACCGGCTCGTCAGCGGCGGAACGGACAACCATCTGATGCTGGTGGACGTGGGCGCGAAAAATGTGACCGGCAAAGACTGCCAGATTGCGCTCGACGAAGCCGGCATTACGGTGAACAAGAACACGATTCCGTTCGAGACACGTTCGCCGTTCCAGGCCAGCGGCATCCGGCTGGGCACGCCGGCGGTGACAACGCGCGGCATGAAGGAAACGGAGATGGCGGCCATCGCCGACATGATTTCCGAGGTGCTGCTGGACATTAAAAACGTGGAAGCCGCACACAAGGTGCGCGGACGGGTGCGGGAACTTACGGCAAAATTTCCACTGCCGTACTAAATGTCTCACAAGCGTTGTGGTACGCGGTTGGGCGTCCTGTTCAACTGAAGTCACCCGCCGAAATGGAGATTGCACTAGAAAAGGACACGGATTACACAGATTCATTTTGGCCCGGTTCGTATTCATGCAGATCGGTGTAATCGCGTCTAGAATCTTTTTGACAATGGGTTCAACGTGCGTCATCCTGTGAATGAGTTGACTGCGAATTTTCCCTTGCCGTATTGAGGACATGACAGCTTTAATACGCTCCGGTAGGTGGTCACCCTATTTTTGAACTATTCCGGTCGCAGGGCGTCCAATGCGTGACGACTTTCACACCGGAAATTGAAATCCAGTAATCCAACCAATTTAATTTGTTTTTATGGCAAGAGTCTCGACGAAAAAGCCCAAGGCAAAGCCGGCAGCCGTGGTTCCGGAAGAAGTTCCAGCCGTGGAATCGCCCGAATTGACCAATGGCGCGGTCGAAACCGCCGTCAAGCCCGAGCCGTCCGGCTCCGCCTCCCTGCAGCCGCCGTCCACACCCGTTGAGCTGGCTGAAGAGCCGAAAGGCGAAGAAGCGAGGTTTGAAGAACGCCGCGGCCCGCAACGTGACAAGATCGCCGCTTCGCTGAACATCGCCAAGCTGCAGGCGATGCAAATGAGCGAGTTGAACCACATGGCCCGCGAGCTGGGCGTGCAAAATTTTGGCACGATGCGCAAGCACGAGGTCATTTTCCACATCCTCCAGAAAAATGCCGAACGCGCCGGAGTCCTGTTTTCTGAAGGCGTGCTGGAAGTCCTGCCGGAAGGGTTCGGTTTTTTACGCTCGCAGAGCTTCAATTATCTGCCGTGCCCGGAGGATATTTACGTTTCGCCCTCGCAAATCCGCCGGTTCGACCTGCAGACCGGCAACCTCATCGCCGGCCAGATCCGCCCGCCGAAGGAAAAGGAAAAGTTTTTTGCGCTGCTCAAGGTCGAGGGCGTGGACGGCGAGGACCCGGACAAGGCGAAGGAAAAAACCCATTTCGACAACCTCACGCCGCTGTTCCCGAACAAGCGGTTCATCCTGGAGACCGCCGACGACGAGTTGAGCACGCGCGTGCTCGATCTCGTCTGCCCCATCGGCAAGGGCACGCGCGGCCTCATCGTCGCGCCGCCGCGCACGGGCAAGACGGTGCTGATGCAGAAAATCGCCAACGCGATTTTGAAGAATAATCCCGAGACCTACCTCTTCATTCTGCTCATTGACGAGCGGCCCGAAGAAGTCACGGACATGGAACGCACCTGCAAAGGCGCGGAAGTCATCAGTTCGACGTTCGACGAGCCGCCGGAACGCCATGTGCAAGTCGCCGAAATGGTCATTGAAAAGGCCAAGCGCATGATCGAACACAAGCGCGACGTGGTGATTCTGCTCGATTCCATCACGCGCCTCGCCCGCGCCTACAACACTGTGCAACCGCACTCCGGAAAGATCCTTTCCGGCGGCGTGGACGCCAACGCGCTGCACAAGCCCAAGCGCTTTTTCGGCGCGGCGCGCAACATCGAGGAAGGCGGATCGCTGACCATCATGGCCACCGCGCTGGTGGACACGGGTTCGCGCATGGACGAGGTCATCTTTGAAGAGTTCAAGGGCACCGGCAACATGGAGGTGCATCTGGACCGGGCGCTGGTGGACCGCCGCATTTTCCCCTCGATCAACATCGAACATTCCGGCACCCGCAAGGAAGAGCTGTTGTACCATCCGGACGAACTCAACCGGATTGTCCTGCTGCGCCGCGCGCTGACCGGCGTGCCGCCGGTCGAGGCGATGGAACTGCTGCTGGGCAAACTGAAGAAAACCAAGAGCAACATCGAATTCCTGCTGGGCATGGCCGTGAGCTGAGCCTGGTGCGTTCCTGATTTGCCACCGGTCTTTTATTCCAAAAACTCATTTTACCTTGAATTGGCACGGTTTGTTTGCGCTTGACGGTTTGCGCCCAAAAATTTAAGCTATCCACAAGAACGGTAAAGTTTGCTGGTTCATCCAGCGCGCGAAAGTCGGAAGATAATTATCTACCGACTTTTTTATTCGCCGGATACAGAAGCAGCGTCGAGCGTATGAATGCGGATTTTTTGGCAGTTCTGGAATTTTGGGAGCGCGAAAAGGGCATCAATCGTGATGTCCTGGTCGGCGCTGTCCAGGAGGCGTTGTTGTCCGCCGCCAAAAAGGCGGTCGGCGCGGCGCGGGAATTACGCGTCGAAATTGACCAGAAAAACGGCGACATCAAGGCGTTTGCCAAGCTCATCGTTTCCGACCGGGTCATTTCCAAGCACGATCAGATTTCCGTGTTCGATGCCCGGCGCATCAAGCCGGATGCGCAAATCGGCGACGAAATTGAAAAGGAAGTGACGCCGACCGGCTTTGGCCGCATCGCGTCGCAATATGCCAAGCAGGCGCTCATGCAGAAGATCCGCCAGGCGGAAAAGGCGCTGATTTTCACCGAATTCAAGGACCGCGTCGGCGACATCGTCAGCGGCACGGTGCGCCGGTTTGAACGTTCCGACGTGATTTTGGATCTGGGCAAGTACGAGGCACTGCTGCCGAACCGCGAGCGCGTGCCCACCGAGGAATATCAGGTGGGCGAACGCATCCGTTGCTACGTCAAGGCGGTTGAGGAAGGCGCGCACGGGCCGGAGATTATTTTGTCCCGCGCCGATCCGCGCTTCGTCATCAAGCTGTTTCAACTGGAAGTTTCCGAGATCAACGACGGTACGATTGAAATCAAGGGCGTCGCCCGCGAACCGGGTTTCCGCACCAAGATGGCCGTCTATTCGCGCGACAGCAAAGTGGATCCGGTCGGCGCCTGCGTGGGCATGCGCGGCCAGCGCGTCAAAAATATCGTCCGCGAACTGAACAACGAAAAGGTGGACGTAATCCCATGGTCTTCCGATGTCCGGACGTTCGTGACCAACGCGCTTTCGCCTGCGAAGCTTAAGAGCTTTGAAATTGATGAGGCTAACAAGCGCGTGCATATCTTGGTGGCGGAAGACCAATTGTCGCTGGCCATCGGCAAACGCGGCCAGAATGCCCGTTTGACGCAAAAGCTGACCGGCTGGGATGTGGTCATTGATGCCGAAGTGGTGGTCACCAAGGGTTTCGAGGAAAAGGTGGCCGAGGCAGTTGAATTGCTGGCCGCCATTCCCGGCGTTTCCCGGGAACAGGCCGATGCGCTGGTGCATGCCGGTCTGACGCGGATCGAAGATTTGTTGTCGGCGGATGAAGGTGATTTGAGCAGCATTCCGCAGGTGGGCGAAAAGGCGGCGGAAATCATGAAGGCCGCGCGGGCTGAAGCCGAAAGCCGGAAGATTCAGCTTGGCGGAAATGAATCCACTACCGCGGTGGCCTGATGAAAGCCGCCGGAAAATTTTTGGATGGTCACGGTGACCGGTGCGGTTTGGTGAAGATAAAAAATTATGCCCGT